>MDTB01159705.1_pt1 | contig 53052 bp, 54 predicted proteins | sample 811161 | NCBI WGS metagenome assembly MDTB01 (sample SAMN05326650, study PRJNA326480) | marine metagenome | isolation source: seawater | place: Mediterranean Sea | collected 2009
ATATATTCATTGATGTTTTGTATTAATACTCTCTAGTATTTTCTAGTATCCAAATAATCATTCCTTACAAGGAAGAAGTCAGAGGTTCAAATCCTCTAGCGCCCACAAGGGATTTTCATCGTTTAATATATATATATGAAAAAAGTTGAAACAGAGTTTAAACCATCAGTACCAATTAAAGGTAAATGTCACGAAAGTTTTCAAGAGGTTGCAGAAACCTTTGCACAAAACTTTGATAAATACAGAGAGATAGGGTCATCTATCTGTGTCATTGTAGATGGAGAAACTACTGTAGACCTTTGGGCAGGGTACAAAAACGAACAAAGAACAGATGAATGGAATGAAACTACTCTTTCAGTTGCTTTTTCTAGTACGAAAGCAGCGCTTGCACTTTGCGCACATTTATTAATAGACAGAGGAGAACTTAATATAAATGAAAAGGTATCAAAATATTGGCCTGAGTATGGAAAAAAAGGAAAAAAAGAGACAACAGTTGAGATGATCTTAAACCATTCAGCTGGTCTTCCTGCATTTAGAACTCAAGTTAGAGAAGAGGGGTTCTTTGATTGGGACTATATGGTTCAACTACTAGAGAATGAAGAGCCTTTCTGGGTACCAGGTGAGGAGACCGGTTACCATATGATGACCACAGGTTGGTTAATAGGTGAACTTGTTAGAAGAGTTTCTGGAAAATCTCTAGGTAAGTTTTTTAATGATGAGGTAAGTGAGCCATATAATTTAGATTATTGGATTGGACTACCTGAAAGTGAAGATGAAAGAGTGGCTAGAGTAACCCCATTTAATCCAAGTCCTTCGGACAAACCAAGTGATTTTGCAACAGCTTTTAGAACAAATCCAAATTCAATGCAGAAACTTTCTTTAACGAACACCGGTGGATATGATTACAATGCAGTAAAAACCTACAGAGCCGAAATAGGTGGTGTTGGGGGAATTACTAATGCTCGTTCATTAGCAGGAATGTTAACTCCCCTTGCTCAGAATAATGAAAAACTTCTCTCAAAAAGTTCTGTAAAAAAACTTAGTAAATCAAATGTAAAATCTGATATAGATAACATGCTTCTTTTGCCTACAAATTTTTCAGAGGGATTTATGTTACATATGGACAATCGAAAAAAGTTTAAAGGTGAAGGTGGCTCATTCATGATTGGTAAAAATGCTTTTGGACATGTTGGCTTTGGAGGGAGCAGCGCCACTTTTGCTGATCCAGATTGTAAAATGTCTTTTGGTTATTTAGTGAATAAATTAGGTGGTGAATATTTAATTAATGAAAGAGGGCAATCATTAATTAATGCCGCTTATAACTCTTTAATATAATAAATGAATTCTCATACAACATTGGCTAAATTTATCCATTGGACATTCACTTTGTTGTATGCATATGGAATATTTAAACAAGTAGATGATTTAACTCAGCTAGAAGATGCGTCACTACTTAATTTTGAAATTCTGTTTGCAACCATATTTTTAATCATTGTTTTAATACGTTATTTTTATATGAAAGACACTCCAACTTTATTAGGTGCTCATGAAGATGTACCAAAAGGGCATCTCTTTATAGCCAAAACTGTGCATAGACTGGTATATTTCAGCTTAATAATGCTTCCAACCACTGGACTTTTAATTGCTGGGCTTTTTAATTTAGGGATGGGAGGAGTTCAAGTAGCGATTTCATTACATGAATTTTCAGCATTTCTTAGCTACTTAGTAATTGCTCTACATGTAGGTGCTTCCCTTTATTCAAGGTTCAAAAGTGAAGGTTTATGGAATGCCATGGTGCCAGTTTGGAAAGAAGAGGGAAAGAAAAATTCAGAGCTTATAACAAAACTTGAAATTATGGAAAAAAAAGTATACGAAAAAGTAGAGGATACATTTAATATATAAAAATTTATTCTGTCAAGAAAATGAAATTAAGTTTAATCATCTCAATTTAATAATGCTTATTTAGAAATATAGCCTTTGAAAGAGTTATATGAATCAAAACAATCTTCACTAACTATATTTTTGCTACAATCTTCTAAAATATAATCTAAATTTCCATAGTTATCTTTCATAAAATACGGAATTAATATATCTATGAATAAAAAAGAAACTAAAAGAAATTTTGAAAGAGCAAATCGGTTATATCTTGTTTGAAGAAATATTATTAAAAAACAGGAAAATGTAAATATTAATATTAATATCTTTAAGTTTTCTATAAAAATCCCGAGACTTACTGTTGCTATAAATAAATTTAATTTTGATTTAAATAAATTGAAATTAATAAAATATATGAGACTAATAATTAAAACTACAGAAAAATGTTGTGAGTACCTCATCCATTTTGTTGGACTTAAAAGCCAGAACCATAAATAAATTGAAAACATTGATAATGAAATAGGGATGGTGATCTTTCCAAAATGCTTATCTATAGCTTCTCTATTTTTCATGATTAAAATAATAAATACTATTGGTACGACTAATACCCTGATAACGTCAAAATTATTCCAAAACTGCACTTCTCCAGCACTAAGTAAATTATTCAAATTAAATAAATTCATTAAAGAAGCTGATTGTAATCCTAAACTTTCATGAACAACCGCTAGATAATATAGATCTTTAAAGTATTGAAATAAATTTCCTGAACTGTAGTTAAAGTTAATTAATCCAAACCAAAATACTAATGGTAAGCTAAAAAACAATACGTCCTTATATATCTTTTTATAATCTTTTTTTGTAATTACCCATGTAATGTAAAAAACTAAAAATGGGAGTAAAATTATTAATTTTCCATAAAATATTGACAGGCTGAACATAAGCATTGAAAAACTTCTTTTTTTATTAATTAGGTAAATTGAATTCGTAAATAATATTGTTGATGCAATTTCACCAAGCATATATAAAGACCCCTGCCACCACGGGACAAGTGTCATGACTAAAAAATTAAAAAACAATAAAAACTTATAATCAGAATTAAATAGTCGGATAATAAGAAAAGAGAACATAAGTTGTAATAAAACTATCCAATAATAATTAGATATTCTTGCAACCATTAAGTTTGACGTGAGGTTCCATCCTAGTACTCCTCCAATGGCAGAAATTGGACCAGAAGTTAAGTAAATACTGTAACTTCCTCCAATAAAATCTCCAGCATTAAAATCTAAATTTTTAAAAAAATTTACATTTGAGGCTAAAGAAATATATTCATCAATAAACTGGGGAATTATTAATGTTTTACTCTTTACATAGTTATATAAAAAGAAGTTTTGTATCAAAAATAAAGGAACTAACACGCGATTATTTATCTTTGAAATAAAAATTTTATCATAACCTAAAGCAATAAATTTATATACTAAAAATGAAATTATTAATAATAGAAATACTATTTGAAAAATATCAATTATGGTTAATTTATCTATGTACCAACCCCCTTCAACATAATGCTGACATTCCTCAAATGAATTAACTGTTACAAGGTTTCCCCAAAAATCATATAAATTTATTGGATTAAAGTCAGGATCATTTTGAAAAACTATATTACCAGAGTTGAGATTCTCTTTTGAATAATTTATTGGAACAAGTCCACAAATCTCAATGATTTTATTAGTAACCATTAAAACATCATAGTAATTAATTATTGAAAACATCTAGTTTTACTTAGTACTATATAAGCTATACGTTGTTGATTTTCAATTGTAATATTTTAAAGACTGGAAAATTTGGATTTAAACATGGAACGAATCAAAGAAAAATTTTACTATAAAGATCTTTTCATTAATTTACTTATTTCTTTTTTCTTATCTCATATATTTTATAAAATAACTTTTATAGATAGAGTTTTTGATGAATTTCTATTAATTAACCAAATAAACTTAGGCAATATAGAATCTAATCAATTTTTTGTAGAATCTCCTGTATTTACGATTCTTGGATTGATTTTAAATATTAATGATTTTGATATTTATCTTCTTTTTGTTTATATGATTTCTATATTTTTCCTGCTTCTTATTGTTCTAAATATTAAGTTCCTTGACAAATATTCATCATTATTTTTATTATCAGGATGGCTAATTACAACTTCTTGGTTTATGGGACACGTTGATATTCTTTCAGTATTGCTAATTGTCTTAATAACAAAAAACCTACAAGAGAACAAAGGAAATAAAATTAGTTTATTAATTCTTTACCTTGTTTTAACCGTTAACCATAACGCACTTTCTTTTGTTTGCTTTTTTATTTTCCTAGTTCTAATTGAGAATTCAAAAAAAATCACTTTTGCAATTTATTCCTTTGGTGGACAAGTTATTGGTAATGTGTTAATTTCTTTTTATCTGAATAGGTTTAATTTTTCTGGACGTGGTAGATTGCGTTTTGTATTTAATGAAAATGTTATCTTAGATTCTGTAAATTTTGTATCAAATAATATAATTGCGCTACTTTGGTCAGGATTCTTGGGATTTTCATTAATACTCTTACTTTTTTCTTCTACTTCTTCATGGTCAGTTAATAGAAATATTTTTTCTTCACTAATTATTGCGCTATTTTTTACAAGTATAGCTTTAGACACAAGTCGTATTTTTAGTCTTTCAGTTATACCAATTACTTTATTTACTATTAAAGCTTTAAATGAATCCCAATTTATTGAAAAAAACTTACCCTATATTTATATTGTTTCATTTTTATCAACACTTGCAATAGGTCCATATCATATTTATGGTAAAGTTCATAAAATTTCACCACATCAAACAATTGAGTCTTTTTATAATTTTATTCCAAGAATTGTTAACTCTTTAATGAGTAATGTATGGAATTAGCTAAATTAACATTTTTTATTTGTAGAATTGTTAAATAATGTATTTTAAATCTTTAAGAACAAGTCAATGGATTAAAAATATTTTAATATTCATACCATTATTTACTGGTGGCTCTGTAAATTTTGAAAATTTTTTATCACTTTTTTATGTTCTTATAGGGTTTTCTTTAATTGTCTCTTCAACTTATATCTATAACGATTTTAAAGATATTGAAACTGATAAAAATCACCCTACAAAGAAGGATAGACCTATTGCTTCTGGAAGTATTAATCGAGCTTCTGGAAACATATTTATGTTTTTATTATTTATTGTTGGAAATACAATTCTGTTTATTACAAATGAAAGATTAATAGTTTATTCAATGATCTACATAACAATAACTATTTCTTATTCTGAAAAATTAAAATATATAAAGTACTCTGACATTGTTTCAGTATCAATACTTTTTGTTCTGAGAGTATTGCTTGGTTCTGAGGCTGCTTCTATCCCAACATCTGTACCTCTTTTACTTTTTGTTTTCTTTACTAGCTTAGGAATAGCTGCAGGGAAAAAATTATCTATCATTTACAATACTGAGATAACAGAATCAAAAGTTAAAAATTACCTACGACAGGCATACACCGATAGCGAACTTGTTAATATTATCCAATCTTCATTTCAACTCTCAATAATTACTTACATAGTTTGGATTATTTTCATTAAATCTTTATTCCTAGACACGCTTCCTTCTGTATTTTTGGTAATCTCATCTGTTTTTCTATTTATTTTTCACAATATTTTTATTAGCAAAACTAAAAAAGGACTAACTGAAGAAATAATTGAAACAACAAAAAATAGTCGAGATCTATTAATAACAATTTTTCTATTTGGCATCACCTCAGGGCTTGGGGTGATGTTGTAATGGACGATAATATTGTAATTTTTGGAGGATCTTCAGAAATTGCTATTGAATTAAATAATATTCTAAGTTCTAAAAATCAAAAAAATTTTACAATCTCAAGAAGCAACTCTTCTCATAAAGATTCAGACTCATTAGTGGTTAATAACTATTTGGAAGATTATGCAAAAATTAAGCGTGAAATTGAAAAACTTAGTAATGTCATAGTTGTATTTTTTAACGGCCACCTATCAGAAAACCGTGAGCAATACTCACCAAATTTAAAAGAGATAATTAAAACAGATGAAATAAACTTTACTATTCCTTATTATTTGAGTCTCAACCTAAACAATGATTTAAGTAATATAAAGAAATTTGTGTATATTTCATCAATGGCAGCTGTAAAACCAAGGTATAAAAATTACATATATGGACTAAGTAAAAGAAAACTTGAAGAAGGTATAAAATATCTAGAATTACCTTCTTATTTAATTATTAGATATGGAAAAGTAATCACAAAAATGTCAGAAGATCATAAAAATCCTCCTTTTACATTAACTGTTAATGACGCTGCAAATTATCTTTATAAAAATATAAATAAAACTGGGATACAATATCCAAAATTAGGATTAAAAATTTTATCTATTGTAATTAAAGTGTTGCCCGGAAGAATTATTAAAAAGATTGGCCTTTAGACTACTGGCTTAAACTTGGTTTATAAGCAACTTTAAAAATACCTGTTTTTTTAAAAAGAATTTCTTCTTTTTCCATTGTGCATTTTAGATTTATCCAACACTGATCTCCTTCATCAGGAAGAACCCAGTCATCATATCTATATTCGTATTTGGCTAAACCAACAGGATTAAAGATTGCAATAGTAGGATCAGATAAAAATGTCTGATACGAAGAGACCCTGACCAGAAGTAATACTGAAAATATAGTCATTACTGAAAAAAAGTTATAGTTTATTTCAAATTTTGGCTTATTAATTGAAATCCCTAAAACACCAATTGACAATAAACATATACCAATAGCGTATCTAGGTGTAGGTCCGTAAAGCATTAAATAAGTGATATTTAATAAAATAAAAGAATAAAGAGTAAAATTTAAAACTTTAGTCTGTTTTTCTGATGAAAAAAATACTTTCTTTATTAAATAAAGTATTAGAAAAGATATTAAGAAATTCAAAATAACTGTTCTATTTATTTTGAAACTATAAAAATAGTTCCACCATTCTGAAATTGATTTAGATGAATATAGATAATCAATTAATGAATAACTAGCGGTTGTTGTAACACTTTCGAATGAGGCTGTTGAGTTCTTAACATACCAATCAAAATTATTTATACATGTTGAAGCAAGAGGAAAAAGAAAACAACCCGTTGTAAAATAACCTTTAATTAACCAGACAATACCAAAAAAAACTGAGGGCAGAGCAGATATTAGTAGTTTATAATTTTTCTTTATTATGGGTTTGTAAATAGAAAATAATGCAATGATTAATGGGTATATAATAATTACGGAACTTAGCTTTATTTGAACTACAAACAAACTAATTAAAGAAAGTGTAAATATGTCAGCATTGTTTATATCTTTATACTTAATAATTAATAAACAAGATAAAACAATTATAAAAATTAAAATCCCAACTGGCATGTCTTGTTTCGTAACGCCTTGAATATAAATAAAACCATTTCTTCCGCCATTAACACCAAAATTATCAATCAGTGAGTAAATTAAAAGAAAAAATGATACATACTTCAAGTCTTTGTAAGTACTGGATCTAAAGTTGTCGATCAAAAATATATAAATCGTTTGGATGAATATTAGAGTCAAAAAGTGAATTAATATAAATGATTTATCAATCCATAAAACAGCAGAAATATATTCATAAACAGAAGACATCCCAAATGCCCAAAAAATATTTACAGTACCGAATATCATATTAGATTCTCTAAGCCAATTTTGATGATTTAAATGATAATAACCTGCATCATAATGCCATGAAGTATCATAGGAACTTGTAATTAAAACAGCGGGAATAACAATATATAAAATTACATTATAAAGTTTCAGATTACTCAGAAAGTCAAAATTAATTGATAGAAGATTGGGAATTAACAAAAGGAATATAAAAACTAAAGCATAGATACTTTTCAATGGTAAAAAATAATTTAAAGCTATTAAAACATTGCCTACGAAGGCAATGCCAATTATTGGAAATAAAATTTGTGATTTTAGAAATAAGATTTTTTCAGGATATCTCTTTTCTTTTAGAATAAAATTACTAATTAATATAACTGCTGAGCGTCCAGCTAAATAAAAATAAATGAATAGAACAGAATATTTGGTTAATAGTGTTAAGTGGGCTATTGATGAGGTTATCATTAATAAATAATATTATTTTTTGTAAAGCACATAAATAATTATTATAAGCTAGGTAAATTAATATTGATGAGTTTGATAAATTACATAAAAAGAAAAATAATTTCAATTACTAAAGCGGTCAATTACTTACTAATCAATAACAGTAAGAAATTAATTAACTATCATTTTCTATACTTTTCAGAACCTTCCCATGTAAATAAATCGATGTTTTATAAACTTTTTGAAAAATGCGAAAATAAACCCCTAAATATATTTGAAACTGGATCATCTGCATGGGGAACAAACAGTTCGTTATTATTTAATAATTACATAAATAAATTTGGTGGCAGATTTGTAACAGTTGACGTGAGGGAACAGCCTTCAAAATTTCTTGAGCCCTTTTTTAAAGAAAACTCTGAAGCACATATTGATGATAGTTTAAACTTTATTAAAACATTCGATAAAAAGTTTTTTAAAGAACTGGATATTATTTATTTAGACAGTTTTGATGTTGATTTGTCAAACCCTACTCCATCTATGGAACATGGTTTAGAAGAATTCTTACTTTTGGACAAATTAATTAGTAAAAATACTCTAGTCGCTATTGATGATACTCCGAAAGATATAAAATTTTTTGGTGAAGAGATAGAAAAACCAAAGTTAGGAAAGCGTGACTTAGTGCCTGGTAAAGGTGCTCTTGTGATTGAAGAAATAAGAAAAAACAAAAATTATGAAATTATTTATCATGAATATTCAATAATTTTAAAAAAACTTTAATTTATTTTCTTGTTCCAATAATCTAATAAATCGGAGAGAGTTTCTTCAATAGCTATATTTGGTTTCCAATCAGTTATGTCAATTAAATTTGATGCATCTCCATTTTGATACATTATGTCAATTGGCCTATATAAATCATCAGAAACTTTTTTTTCAACATCTAGACCTGAAATATTAATTAAAGTATCAGTAAAAAACTCCATCTTTCTTGGAGTGTCCCCACAAACATTAAATATTTTTCCACTTGAATCATCGTTGATCATAAGCATGTAATAGGCATTTACAGTATCTCTTACATCTATTACTACTCTTGTTGTTTCAAGATTGCCAATGCTTAGTATGTTGTCTTGCATCCCCTTGTTGATACGAGCTAATTGAAATGCATCAGATGAAATAGAAAAATTTCTCCCTCTTCTTGGCCCAGTGTGAGAAAATGCTCTTGTGATGAATCCATTTATATAGTTATTTTCCATTCTTTCTTGCATAAATATATCAATTGACGCTTTTGAAACACCATAAGGGTTTGATGGTGTTAATTTAGTGTCCCAATGTATTTCTCTTCCATCGCTTCCTTGATTTCCATAAACCTCAGAAGTTGAGCAAAACATTAATTTACAGTTATCTTGAAAATCACTTATTGCCGAAATTAAATTTGCACTGTTGATTATATTCTCATTGAATGTCCCTACGGGATCAATAAAACTTGTAGGAGGATGTGATTGAGCAGCTAAATGAAAAACCCCATCAAATTGATTCTCTTTTAATATATTATCTATAAGCTTCTTGTTACTTAAGTCTGAATAATGAAATATAATATTTTTGAATACATCATCTTGTACTACATCCCTTATGTCGTTTTCTCTTCCGTTTGAATTTCTTATAAGGCCATGGATTTCATGCCCTTCAGAATATAATAAATTAGCAAGATGAGGACCAGCAAAACCTGTAATTCCTGTAATTAGATATTTTGACATAGCTTTCAGATTAAATGATAGCTTATATTAATAACTTTTATCAAACTCTGAAATAATTTTAAATGCCTCGTACAAATTATTTACTGAATAGTCATAAATAAATCTAGAATTATATTCATATTTATCGTTTTTAATATAAATTGATTTTATATTATTTTTTTTAGCTAACTCTACATCTGTATCTTTATCACCAATTAACCAAGAATTTTTTAAAACAATATTAAATTCCTCAATAGCCCTAAGTAACATACCATTATTTGGCTTTCTAAAATTTGAGGGATTTTCAGGTAAAGAAGTGTCAAAATAAATTTGATCAATTCTCCCACCATTTTCAGTTATCAATTCAATTACACGATTATTTACTTTCTTTAGATCGCTTTCTGTAAAATAACCACGGGATACCCCACTCTGATTAGAAACAATTATGTTTTTATAATTTAACTTAGACATTTCTCTTATTCCTTTTAAATTAATCTCTTTAATCTCAATATCTTCAGAAGTATTAATATATCCATTATCTTCATTTATAGTTCCATCTCTATCTAAAAAGATTGCTTGATCATCTTTAAACTCTGTCATTATTTTTTCTTCTACAATATTTGAGCTTGAAAAACCTTCTAATTCAGGATGTTCAATAATTTCTGTTGAAAAATTAATTAATTCAATTTTTTCAGCAGGATTAAAATTCCATTCTTTTGAAATAAAATATTTATTTGGTTTTATTATTTTTAATAAATTATTTGGAATAACCTCCTCTAATTCAACATAAATTAAGTTATTGTTATATTCTTCAAGGTTCTTAATTCTCTTCTCAAACGACTCAATAGGTCTATTTTTTCCTTTATATATATAAATACTCTGGTCAGAATTTACTAGAACTATTAATTTATCAACCAATTTACTCGAATAATTAATAGCATGCTTATGTCCATCATGGAGTAAATCAAAAGATCCTGTTATAACCCCGATAGAATTTTCTTTGCTTAAGGAGTTAAGATAATTTATTAAATCTTTTTTATTTTCTAAAATCAAAATATATCATATCCAAAATGGCTAACATTTTTTGTTGCAAATTTACTTGCGTAGTTTATTGAATTTAATAAACTTTTTTCTTTTAAGATAGATTCTATAAAGTGTGCAAAAAACACATCGCCTGAACCACTAGAGTCTACAAATTTTGAATTATATATTTTCGAATTTAAAATTTTTTCATCTTTGTATGCTATTGAGCCTTTTTTGCCAAGAGTCACAACAGGGATTGTGTTATATTTACTATTTAAATATCGCAATATAGTATTAATATTTTTTTTGTTAGTTATTTCTTTAGCTTCCTTTAAGTTAGGTTTCAAATAAGAAATATCAAAAAAATTATTTATATTTAATGGATGAGGGTCCATAAAGGTAATTTTTTTATTCTCAATACTTATTTTTTTTAACTTATCAAAATTAGCACTATTAAGAAATCCTTTGTTGTAGTCAATAAAAACCACAGCATCATATTTATTTATTTTTCTTTTAAATAAATTAATTAAATCATTATTTAATGGTGTCTTTAATTCTTCTGTATCTTCTCGTAAAAAATATTCGTTTTTAACTATTATCCGATTTTTTAAAATAGTTGAATAATTTTTTTTGCTAAAGTTAAAAATATTTATTTTCTTTAGTAAATCATTTAATATCTTTCCATTTTTATCATCACCAATTTGTGTAAAGATGTCGACATTACATCCTAGTTTGTTTAAATTACTGGCAGTCAAAGAAGCTCCTCCTGGAAAATATTCAAATTTCTCAAGCTCAATTATTGGTACTGGTGCTTCAGGTGAAATTCTGTTGCTTTTATAAAAAGAAAACTTATCAAGAATGACATCGCCTAAGATAGCAATATTCAAAGATTTCATTATTTGTTTAGTTCATTTGATTCTAAAATCATACAAAAAAGCTGCCCAATTGTGATATGTGCTTGTTGAATAACCCCTGTAACATGTGATGGAATACTTATTATATAATCTGAATCATTATCCAATAAGCTTGAATCATTCCCTATCAGCGAAAGCGTTTTCATTCCGATTTTCTTTGCTTCTTTAATACATTGTAAAATATTTTCACTCTTTCCAGAGGTTGATATCAAGATTAAAAAATCTGTATCTTTTCCAATTGACTCCAATTGTCTTGAAAAGATAAATTTAAATCCCAAATCATTACCAATAGAAGTCAAAATTGAAGTATCTGTAGTGAGAGCAATTGCAGGAATCGATTCTCTATTTTCCTTGAATCTTACAACAAGCTCTGCTGCTATATGTTGAGCGTCTGCTGCTGAACCACCGTTTCCACAAATTATTATCTTTCCACCATTGTCTAATGATTCCTGCATTTCACTAGAAATTTCAATTATTTGGTCTTTTATTATTTTTTGATATTCAGCTATTTTTAATGATTCATTTAAATAGTTGTCTATTTCGTTGTTAATATTTTGATTTACCATTTAATTAATTATTACATAAAGATTTAAAAAGTTTTATTAATTATTATTTATGTGTGAAAAAAAATAAAAACGTTTATTTAGCACAACCGTGGGGAGGCCTGGGAGATAATTTTGTATTTTCAAACCTTCCAAGGCTTTATAGTGAGAAAAACATAAATTTTTCACTTTCATTTTTAAACCATGAAAGAAATAGTCAAATAAAAAAAATTGTATGGAAAAATAATCCTCACATCAAAAATTCTTTTAGTTTAAATTATCCAAACATTGGGTCTAGAAAACTAAATACAGTAAAAATTGAAAAAGAAAATTTAAACGTCGTTCAAAAAATTAATATTTTTCATGGCTTTGAACCAGGTGATGGCTATCCAGAAATCTACCTTAATCATGAACCAGACAATATTTTAAAATATGAAAAGGTAGCTGATTTAAATGCTTATTCAATGTTTAACACACAAGAAATGATTTATGATAATAATGAAATCAAAAATTTAAAATATAAATTAAATGATGAAGGTGTAATGTTTCTTGAATTTCCTAAATTATACAAAAATGATGAAAGTTTTAAAAATACAATTATCAACAAAAACATTGAAGACCTAGTGAAAGTATTGCTAACTACTGAAACATTTTATTGTTTAAATTCTGGTTCCCATTGCCTAGCTGCAGTATTAAAAAATAAATTTGGATACCCAAAAAATATTATTTCTTTCTTACCAAATCTTAATAAAAATAATCTTTATGATTTTGGACATGTATATAAAAATGTTAAATATTTTAATATAGATGGAATAAAAAATGAAAATGTCCACCTACCAAGAAAAATAAAAATTTACCAAGGACTCATTAAAAAGTACTTTACAGGATAAAAGCTATCTCAAGTCCCATCTCTCCCAAATGAAGGGAAAGTTATATTTATTTACATGGGTTAAGTTTAATTTTTTTCTAATCTGATCTCTATTTCCTTTGGCATCATCAACAAAATTGTGAAATTGAATTTGTAAATGTTTAATTATTTTTATATTTCCAGTATCAATGATGTGATTTAAAAGATCATATTCTGAGCCTTCTATATTCATCTTGACCAAGTCAATAGAATTTAGGTTTTCTTCTTCTACTATTGTATTAAATGATTTAACAGCAACTTTACTTCCTGTCTCTCCCTCTTCCCTATTATATAAACTTGAAGAAGCACCAAGTTCTGAAATATAGGACTCTCCATCAAAATCTAAAAGAGCAGCTTGATAAAACTTAACCTTTTCGTTTTGTTTTAAGTTATTTTTCAAAATTTGAAAATTCTCTTCAACAGGCTCAAAAATATAAACCTTGCAATCAAACTTCTCTATTATTTTCTTTGAGAAATTTCCCAAATGACCACCTACATCAAAAAAAATACTTTCTTCTGATAGGGGGTAATTGAACGAAAGTTTATTATCGCCATCTCTTAAATTCCAAAAAAACCTACTTCTTCTTTTCTGGTTATAAATTATTCTTAATTTATCTCGAAAATTAATTAACAAATTATATAAAAATAGGTTATTTTTGATAGATTTTTTTATTTTCAAAATTTTTTTGACCTTTTACTCTGAATAACCAATATTATCCTATATTTTATATTTATCTAATTCTTTAGAGTGTATATGTAAATTTGCAATTTTGTAAATGCCTTCCTTATTTCTTAAATATGGTCCACTTTTTTTAAATTCTAATCTTGATTTATCGGACAAAAATTCATTTGCTACATAATGTGATTTATCTAACCACCCTCCTCTTGGTAGAAATCTTTTGCGATTATCAACTACTCCTTTTTTGTAAAACTTGTATGGTAGAAGTCTCCTTGGACGAGTATGGGTTCCCCCTATAATTTGACCATAAGTTGCACTATCAAAAATATACTTGGAATCTTTCGAAGGGTAGGAATTTAAAATATTAAAAAATTCAGGATTTTTTTTGTAAATTGATGCTAACAAATGCATTTCATTTTTTGGATTATTTTTCCAATTTTTATTACTTATTTCTTCATTTAATAATCTATAAATTTTATTGCATAAATGATCAAGAGTTTGAAAATTATTAAAATACGAATATCCAAAAATTAACTCGTTATCATTTAGTCTTGTTATATTGACCGTATCTTTAACAAATGATTCATACAATTCTTCTGCTTTCATGTAGATTAAAACATCATTATCAAAATGAACAACTTCTTCAAGATCATACTTTCCTACTATGTCTCTTATAATAAAAATTCTAATTAGAGAGGCCTGCCATAATGGATTGCTTTCATAATTTGTTCCTTTATAAATATTTCGTTCAATAATCTCTTTAGTTTGAGATGAAGCAACTTTGGAATTTACAATTGTAACTGCACTTTCATATTCAATTTCCTCGTCGCTGCTCAAATATATTTTGCTACTGCTGTCTATTTTTTTAATGTTTGAAATACAATGGTCAATGTATTTTGGTAATTTATTTGAGCTAAAAAGTACGTAATTCATTAATATACAATTTTTTTTCTATTTATAAAATTTATCCAGTATTCCAATTTTACAACCTCATCAAATTGTTTTTTTTCTGTTTCATCTTTATATATATTTTCCAAACCTTCACAACTTAAGTCATTTAAATCTTGCCAACTTTCTAATACTAATATTGGAAAATTAAGAGAGACTAGATTTCTAGTGAATACGCTATCTTCCATTACTGGGATAGTCTTAACTAAAAGTGATTCCCAAATTCTGTGTGTATCAAGACCATTTCCTACAGGACATAAGTTAAACATAAAATCTTTTAAATTAAGAATATAATCTCTGTGATTATCAGAATCTACTGATTCAACATTTTTATTTTGGTCTATTATTTCTTTTAATTTGCTTCTTACTTTCACATTTGTACTGATATTAAACGATGAAGCTATTTTATTTTTTTTACTTTTTGGATCCTGTATGTCAAAATTTTTTAAAACTCCGTTTATTTGATACCTCAAATTCTCTAAACCAATTGGCAATAAATTATAGTTCTTAGTATTTTCTACACTTAAATTTTGAGCAAACCAAAATATAATATTTTCATCTATCATCTCAAGCTCTCTTTGACCTATTTCCATATCTGAGTTATGTGAGATTAGAATATATTTTGCGTCAATCTTTGAATTAACATTTTGAAAATAGTCTTCAATTAAATCAGTTTTTAAAAATACAATGTCATTGTTTTTTACTTTTTGTGGTAGTAATTTTTTTGACTCATCATAGACATGGTCGCTAATTTTTCTAAAAGTGTCTCCTGAAATATATGGCTGGCTCGATGGTCTATATAAAAAAGTCAACCTCTTTATAAGAAAATTAATTATTTTTCTTTTAACTTTGAAATATACTTTTTTTATCAATCTCTTAGATAATAATATTCTTTTTTTATTAATATTTAGTTATTAAATGTATATGAGCTTATTAAGAAAATCAGATTCAGATTTTTTGTTTAAAACAAAAAAAATCAATGCAGATGAATTTATTTTTTATTCCCATTTGGGCTTAGGAGATCAAATAATTTTATCTGGTGCTATTAATTACTTATCAAAAAGATATAATAAAATTCATCTTGTTTCTTATGAAAAATTTAAAAATAGTCTTGATTTGTTATACAAAGAAAATAATAATGTTGAAATGTTTTATCTTCCTAAGGATCTCAATAAACTAACTCAAGAAAAGACGGAGATAAGTGAAGAAGTTGTTAGATATTCAAAAAAGACTAACTTGGAAATATTAAAAATAGGATACGATAAAAAAGATAAAAGACTTCATTTTTCTAAGGCTTTTTATAAACAACTTAATTTAGGCTATAAATTGTCTTATGAATATTTTTCACTACATAATGATGAAACACACGTAGATAAGCTTAGTGATCACTTAAAAGATACATATAAAATAGACGGTGACTACAAATTAATCCACAATGAACATTCTTCTGGTCCAGTTAATCTTAAGAATGTTGATAAACATAATTCAATTTATATAACAAGAGAAACTGATCCATTTAATAATCTTTTTCTTTATGAGGGTTTAATTAATGAAGCTAGTGAAATACATTGTATAAATAGCAGCTTTGCTCATTTAGTTGATAGATTAAAAACTAACGGTAAATTATATTATCATGAAGTCCTTGGAAGTAGGCTTCCATTTGAAAAAAAATGGAATTATATAAGCTACTAGGAATCTTTTCTTATAAATACTTTTAATTCTTTATAAGGATCTCTATAGAAGTTAAGATTTGGGTTCTCTACATATTTACTAGTATCAAGTTTAAAATAGTTTTTTCTGTAGTCGCTAACTTCACAATTATATAAAGTATTTTTTACTGGGGTGCCTCTTATAATCATCCTCTGAGAACATAAAACAACATCTGGATCTTCATATAAAAGAGTGTTCCCAATATAATTTTTGTGAATTATATCTAAATCAGATAAAGCACCTACGATAAATTCTTCAAAATGATTAGATGGATGAACTATATATGAATAATTTGCTTTATCTAAATAATATGGAACTAAAAGATAATCTAATGCAAAAATAGTGTAATCACCTTCAAAGTAAGAATCTATTTCGTTAGCCAGGCTTTTTAAAGGATATTCATTAAATGTTTTATTTGGATCTTTTAAATTTGAAATTGCATTTTGACCATTCTGTTGTAAAAAAACAACCAATGAGATTGTTAAAAAAGAATAAATTAAAAGTGTCTGAGTATTTACTTTTAATTCAATAAGAAGAAATGAAGAAAAATATAATAAAAAAATCAAATGATGATAGTAGTTATGAGAACCAATGAAATAAAACAACAAAGATAAAATTATGTTTAAATATTTAAAGTCAAAGAAGATGTTGCTTATGTTTGAAAAGTCTTTTATTCGAGCTATGAATACAAAAAGAAACAAAGATACTAATCCTAGGTAGAGTGGTCCTAAAAATGAATAATAACTTCTAAAGAAAACTTTTAATTCATAGAGATTTGCATAATTTGATTGAATATAGCCAAGAGGTATTTGGATATAAGTTGCAAAGTAAACATTTAACAAATCTTGTGTTGCATAAATTATTAGAAATAATAAGTGAGGCAGAACCAAACCGAACCCAAATACAGTTAGTATTTTTGTTAATTTCTCCTTAGTTAACTTCTTATAAAATATAATAAGGAAAGGAATAACAAACATAACAGTCCCTTGATTAATTAATGTGGACATAGAAAGGCTCAGTCCAATAATAAAAATATTTCTTAATTCAAAATTATTTTTTATTAAAAGATAGTTTGCAAAAGACAAAAATAGTAAACAATAAAGTTCTGAATATTCACTTATTGCCCAACTTTGACTCATCAGAAGTAGGAATAAAATACTAGAAAAAAATGCTTTGTAATAATTTTTTTTAGTTAACTCAGTAACTGAAAAAAATAAAACAACAGAAATACCAAATAGAATTAAATCATTAAGCAATTTAAAAATAACAAAGTTCTTAGATGATATTAAGGAAAAAATATTGTACAAATAAAACAGCATAGGACCTTTTGACTCCCACTGGTTTTGGTTTGGAATATTTCCTTTATTTATATCCTGAGATGCTACCAAGTATGAGGGGACATCCCAATCTATAGTTTCAAAATTTAAAAGTACATTTTGTGATATATAAGTAAAGAAAAATAAAAACAACATCATAATTGAAATAACTTGTTTGTTAGTTGTCATTTCTCGCAATGGTTCTTTCGATTTATATAAATATTTATAGAGCAACAAACTACTTAAAACTAAGAACACAAGAGAAACTGTTGCTTCTTTCTCTAAATTTAATAAATTGAAAGCTAAAGAAACAATAATTGCATAGATAGTAACTAAATAATATTTGATATTATGGAGTTTCATTACATTGATAATACTTCATAAAAATAGAATATTCATAATCTCATTTAAATAATGAATAATAAATATTTTTGATTATCATTTTTGTATGAATATAGATATTCCCGTTTCTTATGGAGAGTTGTTGGATAAACTTTCTATATTAGAAATTAAAAAAAATAAAATTACAGACAAAAATAAATTAAAAAATATAAATTTCGAGTTTAATAAACTTAATGAGTTAGCAGAAAAACTAAAAAATATTGATCCAGATAAATTTGAAAATTTTTATTCAAAACTTATTGAAACTAATACTGAGCTTTGGGAGATAGAAGATAACATACGTATATTTGAAAAAGAAAAAAATTTTGGAGAAGAGTTTATTCAACTAGCAAGAGATGTTTATTACACAAATGATAAGAGATTTGATATAAAGTCACAAATTAATTCATTTTTTGGCTCAGATGTTATTGAAGAAAAAGAGTATATAGAGTACGAATAATCTATTTATATTTACTTACTATCTCAATTAATTTTTTAGAAATAAATTTTTGTTTAGACTTAGTCAAATGATTGCCTATAGGTATGTAAAAACCGTTTCTTCCTAAAAACTCAGAATTTTTTAAGTTGTTATCTTTAGTTCTATATTGCTGTGGAAGAGCAGGCTGAAGATGTAGGGGCCAAAAAAATGGCCTTGTTTGTATACCAATACTTTCTAAATAATTTACAACATCATCCCTAATTCCTTCTTGTTTGAGTAAAATGCCATATACCCAATAGTGATTTTTAATACCTTCATTTAAGTCCAAAGGAATATTAAAGCTTTCAAATTCATTTAATAATTTATTGTAATAATTTCCTTGCAATCTCTTTCTATTAATTGTTTTATCAAGATTTTTTATCTGAGACAATCCTAAAGAAGCTTGTAAGCCCCCCATCCTATAGTTCCAATATAAGTGATCATGCTGAAATCTTTTTGAATTATCAAAATCTAAATTAATCATTTTTTTAATTTTTTTATATACTATTTCATCATCAGTTAACACCGCACCACCTTCTCCAGTAGTAATATGTTTATTAGCATAAAAGCTAAATGTAGACACTGACCCAAAAGATCCACATTTTTTGTTATCTACTATCTGTCCATGAGCTTCAGCAGCATCTTCTATTAGGATAAGGTTGTTTTCACTACAAAATTTTTCAATTTTTCTTGCCTCGGCAGCTAATCCATATAAATGCACCATTAAAATTGCTTTTGTATTTTTACTAATTTTCTTTTCTGTTAGTTCAAGCGTCATATTCCATGTATTTTCATCAACATCACAAAAAACTGGAGTCGCTCCTGTTCTTATAATTGCAGATAAACAAGAAATGATTGTAAATGAGGGAACAATTACTTCATCTCCTTTTTTTAAATCTAGTGTATTTAAAGCAACATCTAGGGCTACACTTCCATTTGATACAGCAATAGCATATTTTCTATCAAATTGTTTAGCTATTTCTTCTTCAAACTTTCTTACTACTGGGCTGGTGCCAGAAATATCATTTTTAAATACAGACTTAAATACAGCTATCTTTTCAGTAAAAGATAATCTGGGGCTAAATACACTAATCAATTTAAAAATGCTTTTTGTCAGTTTTTGGGTCGTAGGGTCCTTGTTTTACTTCAATAAATTTTGCATCTTCTAACATAGTAATTTTATGACCCCCACTAAATAGAGCAATCACTTCTTTTTCATTAATTATCTCTGTTGCATAAAGGTCTAAATTGTTGTCATAAATTTCAACTTCTATCTTTCCATCAGTAACCAAAATTACTTCTGATGTTAAAGAAATATTCCTTTCTTGCTTTGGGTGATAATGTCTTAATATTTCATCTCCTTCTTCTAATTTAAATGAAGCAAGTTGGAGTTCAATTTCATTATCTGTTGCGAAATGCTTTGAATTGTCTGAATCTGCAGGCCTTAAAACTATTGCAAGAAGATCTCCGTTTTCATCTTTAATAATCATTTCTTTATTCTACTAATAATTGCAGCTTTTATATAGGGCCATCCTTTTAATGTCAAATCAATTAAATTATTTGCAGTTTTTGATTCCCCGTATTGTCTAGTTAAGCATACATACCCAACCTCTTCGCAATCAACTTTATTTCTATCTAAACCTGATACCAAGTAAACAAAATAATCTCCATAATTAGCAATAGTAAAGTATTCCTTTTTAAAATAATCTTTTTTCCCTACTATGAATCCGCTGGTTATGTCTTTAACATTTGAATTAAGTAGAAAGATTAACAAAAAATTAAAAATTCTAGATAAGAAAACAGCAAGCAAAGAATCCTCAGATTTGTAAATATTTTTAATTACATTAACTAAAGAATTATTTCCGTCACTTTCTATTCCTTTATACCCACCACCTTCAGCAAATCTTGATCCAATAATTACTTTGTTTCTCTTTAAAGATAATTTATCAATAAGTCTTTTTGCATCTTCAGCAGGCATCGAACAGTCGGCATCCATCCACATTACATATTCGTATTGTGATTGTTCTATTCCCTCATATATAGATAAAGGAAGAGAGGGGTCTGACTCTCTAACTTTTAACTTTACTTGGTTATTTGTTTCCATAATTTTACTGACAACATCAGCAGTTCCATCACTTGAGTTATCATCAATAACAATAATTTCGAATAATAATTCTTTCACTCCTGATAAATGTTTAATCAAGTCGGGAATCAGAATCTTTAAATTTTCTTCTTCATTGAAGGTAGGTAAAACAATACTTACATTTAACATTTTACTAATCATTTTGTAATCTCTAACAACATGAGAAACCCAAATTTGTTTTTTGTGATTTGTTCTATAAAATTATTTATTTTCTTTCCTAAATTTAGATTTATGAAAGATAGAAACAAAAACAAAGTATTAAATTTTGTCACTTTATAACTTTTAAATTTTGATTTATTAATTAATTGAATTAGTCTTTTTTTTGAAAATTTATTTATATTTTGTAAGCCATAATCAACAGGGCCAATTAAGTTCAATATCTTATCTAAAACATACATTAAACCACCATAGTTTGGGGTTGTTATTATTATCTTTCCATTTTCTTTTAACATAAAATAAAACTCATCTAATAGATTAAGTATTTCCTCATCATTTAAGTATTCAAATAAACCTAAAGCAGTAATTACATCAAAACTCTCTTGATTCTCTCTGTAATGGAAATTATCAAGAGGTACGAAGTCACCGCTGTGATCATAATTTTGAACTGCATAATCAATTTGATTGTGTGAAAGATCAACACCTATAGACCTAGCTTTTGTATATCTTCCAATCAAAGTGCCTGGACCACAAGCATAATCCAAATGATCCATATTCTCTTCTACAAATGAGCAAACTTTAGAATATGTAAGCACATGCCAACAAGTTTGTATACCTCTGTTATTTTCTATACCCTGGCGAACAATTAAATCATAATAACCAGATGGAAGATTGTTTTCCCAAAAATTTTTCACACATTTATGTTAACAAGTTTGTCTTCAAATATATATACAACTATTTATAGTTTTGGCCAGTTCCATGGAATCCATCATAATAAAACAACGGCTTTTCTATATAATCACAATTTGTAAATTTCAACATCTTCTTCCAACAATCGTAATCCCCGACTCCATTAGGGAGAGCAGGATCAAACATTCCAACTTTTTTAATTAAGTCTGTTTCAACTATTAGGCTTGAGGTCACTATGCAATTATGAATATCAATAAAGTCTGAAGTAAATTCTTTGGGAAATTTAAATTTTTTCATAAGATTTTCATTTTTTATGAATTTACTTCCTTTGTATTTTTTTGATATCTCTTTGTAATAATGATCTTGATTGTATAATTTATATTTCTTTTTTAAATCGTACTGTCCTAAACCAAAATATCCTTCAGTACAAGATAGCTTGTTAGTACTTTCCTCTAAAAGATTTACCTGTATCTCTAATTTATCAGGAAACCAAACATCATCATCATCCAAAAATGCAACGTACTTTCCACTTGCCTCAGAAATACCAATATTTCGAATAGCATCAGAAGAAAAGCCATTTTTAATTTTTTGATTTTCTTTAAGATCTATCTGTTTAATATTTGAATCATTAAAGCTGTTTGTATAATAATTGGAATCTGTAGATCCATCATTAATTATTATTATTTCATAATTTTCTATGCTTTGATTTTTAACACTATTTACTGCATTAAGTAAAAACTCGTAACGATTAAACGAAGGGATAATAGCTGAAATATAAAAGCTCACATTAAAAAAGATAATACATATTTAGTCAATTTGAATTTATTTCTTTAAATTTTTTTTAATAGAAATAAACTTTGCTACAAAGAAAGGGAGGACAATAGATGGATAATCAAATATTGGTTTAATTTTTGTATGTTTTTTATCTTTTTTGTACCTTATTTCTACTGGTACTTCAGTAAATTTGATTTTTTTATTTCCTAAAAATAATCCAAAAAAATAGGTCTCAAAGGAATATCCATAAAGCCATTTTTGATCAAAAGTAGGAAGAATTTCAATAAATTTATTTATTTTAAATGCTCTAAATCCATTTGTTGCATCCGTAACTTTTTTACTGAACAATAAAGAAACTATTTTGCTTAATATAGGTATAGAGCTCCCTCTAAATTTTGGAGTATTTATAGACATTCCCTCTTCAAGAAACCTGCTTCCCCAAACAAAATCAAAATCGTTATAAAGAATTGGATCTAATACTTTTTTAAAGTCTTTAGGGTTCATTTTATTGTTTCCAGATAAAACAACAAATATGTCAAAATTATTATCAATCCCATAGTTAATAGCTTGGATAAATAGATAGCCAAGTCCCTTATTCTTTTTTATCGAAAGATATTTATATCCTGATTCTTTAATGATGTCTAACGAGCTATCAGTAGAACCACTGTTGACAAATAAAAACTCATCTATTTTATAATTCTCAGTATTTATTTCACGAACTAATTGATCTAAGTTACTTTCCTCATTAAATACAGGAATAAAACATAAAACTTTCATGAGATAACAAGAAAATTAATTTTGCTTATAAAAAAATAATTTAACATGTGCTAAATTATAGAGAATAAAAAGGTTATAAACATTAAAAACAAAAGTAGCGAGATAAGCAGGAATAAAGTTTTTTTTCTTTTATTCCTATATTCTCCAATTTTTATGAATTATCTTTATAACTTTTTTTTTGTAGATAAAAGTTATCAAAATATACATACAGAGAAATTATTAAATTTTCTTGTAGCTTTACTTTTTTCAATTTTCCTTTATGAATTAGGAAAAATACTAAAACCATTATTGAATGTTAAATTTAACAGCACAGGCATTGTTATTTTTTTATTAAGCTTTTATATATTTGATAAATCATTTTTAATCGTTTCAAGATTTATTCCTTTCAAATATTCTTTTGTTATTGTTTTAATTGGATGGATTTTATTTATAATCAGCAAAAATATTCAAAATTTAAGCAACTTAACAACTCTTTTATTTAGTTATATAATATCTTTTTCTTCTTTAAATATTTTCAATAGATTTTTAACTTTGGCAGAAGAGAATTTTCTAACTTCAGATGAAAGATATTTCTGGCTTCCTGTTTCAAAAAATATTTATGAATATAATTTATTTGAGTCATTACTTAATAATCCTCTGCCTAGTTATGGATTATTAATAGGACATATGAATGCGGTTTTAAATCAATTATTTTCTTACTCAGAAAATTTCTTATATTTTCCAGCCTATAAAAATTTATTCTTTTTCTTAACTATTTTTTTAATTTTTGAGCTTCCTATTAGCAAAGTAACTAAATTTGTTAGCTCATCAATTATCACTGTTATCGTTTTAACTTCAGATTGGTTCACATATTTGTTTTTTAACTCTTTATTAGCTGAGTCTATTTCAAGTTATTTTTTCGGTGTTTTATTTATTGAATTAATTAAAAATAAAGAAAAATTGAATAAGTCTTTAGTTCTGTGTTTGGGTTTTCTTTATTTTTCTAAACAATTTATTTCGTTATTTGCAATATTGTATGGACTTTATTACTTGCTTACAGAAAAAAAACCTAAATTTTTCTACGGGTTACTTTTATATGGAATAATTATTGATTTTATCAATTCACTATTTCTTAAAATACCAATCACTTGGAGAATGTATACAGATTCATTTAGATCTGATGCCACAACAGGTGAAGGTGGTATAAATTTAAAAAATATATTAAATATAATTCAACAGTTCTTAATTGATAGGCCAGTCACATATTTCATATTTATAACTTTTTTAATCTCTTTATTTATAGTTTGGAATTTTGGTTTTTATGAAAGAGAGTCTTTGTTTTTGATACTTTTAAACACTGTATTTGTTTTTATGCTTTATATTCTTATTTGGACAAATGTTGAATATGAATCAAGTTATCGATATTTACTAAATATTTTTCATGTAATTCTATTATTTTTTGTAACAACATTAAATAATTTTTTAATTCTTAGTAAAAAATAATTAAGTTTTTTTAAATAACTATTTATGTAGAGGTTTAATTTATATTTAAATATATTGAACTTAGTGATTAATAACTTTTCTTTTTTTGAAAAAGAATTACTGTTATTTACTTTGTTACTCTTCATTTTGTTAACCCAGTATTCTATTTTTAACTTTTCATAATTAATTTTTGTTTTTTCAAATTCATTTTCAAAGATTTTTTTAAGATTAATATCATTAAAATTGTCAACAAATATTACCGGGAGGTTCATCGCACTTTCTAGAGTCTTATGTTTTTTTACAACAGGTATAGAGCCTGCATAAATAGTTTCCCAAAGTCTATGAGTGTCAATTCCATTTCCTTCTGGACAAATAACAAATTTATAATTGATTAATGAATTTAAGTATTTTTCTAGATTATCACTATGATCTTCAATGAAACAATAATCTTTTTGATTAAGCACCTCATATAGTTTTTCTCTTAATTTTCTATTTGTATTTACATTAAAATTTACATATATTTTTTCTTCTTTTCTATCTATATCTAAATTTGTTTTTTTATAGTTTTCAAAAAATAAATTCTTTGGAGAGTAGTAATTAGATAATCCTAGAGGTATTGGAATTAAAGATTCATCTTCATAATCAACATTTATTGAATACCATTCTGAGATACAATTTGGTTTTTGATTAAATAACTGTTTATTTATAGGTATATCAGTCTGATGAGTGATAAGCTTAATATTTTCAAATTTACAATCTTTTAAAGAATTAAATAAATATTTAACGTAATTAGTATTTGAGAAAATTATATTATTCTCTAACAGCTCTATTGATGTATCAATATATACAATTCTGTGGTCTTTGTGAACAATAAAGTGTTCATCCTTTCTTATGTTTTTATACTGTTCATGTGTTAATTCTTCTGAATAGACAAAGTCTGCATTCCTTGCAAAATTATAACTAGTAAGAAGAGAGCTTCTTTCTACAGATTGAAAAAATTTATTACTTGGCACGTTTTTTCAACAGAAAATAGATTACGCTAATAAAAAAGCCAAAAGAATTATTTAAATTTTTCAAAACACCACTTTTAGAATAAGAAATTAAATCATCATATGCTTGCCTTTTCCAATTATTTGAAATATGAAAAGGTAGGTAGAAAAGTTGGTCATATAAATTTTGATAAAATTTTGAATTCGGTTTTACGGAGCCTCTGACAGTCCAGGGTTTAGACTTCCCGACATAGTGAACAATCTTTGCATCTTCTTTTTCTACTTTTTTTTGCTTCATATCGTCAACATCTATTTTGAAATTATATACATTATCTAGCTCTAAATAAACACCATCAAAAAATGAATTCAATACATCTTGATCCCAAAATATAATTTTTGACTCTAGCTCTTTCAAACTATTTATTAATTTTTTAGATAAATTATCTTTAATCCATTTTTCATAGTCAATAACCATTACTCCTGCGTTAAAATATTTATTACTTTTCATGTTTAATCTTTTTGTGTTAACTGATAGTTCTTCTTCGGTCTTTGCAGCAATCGTTAAATTAGATTTTCTTAATTTTTCTACCATATTATTTAAATCTTCAGATAATTTATTAATAACAACAGTATCTGCATCTAAATAAATTAAATGACCAACATCTTGGGTGATGTGATCTGTAACAAAAAGTCTATAATAGGTTGCCTCGGATACGTGAGCTTCTTCTAAATTTGGAAAATTTATATTCTTTTCAAATTTATGTATTTTGATAAGACCAGCTTTTGGATGATTTACTATTTTTTTCTTATATTTTTCGAATGATTTCGGATCTTTGTGAATAATGTAGATACTTATTTTATTATCCACATTTTCAAGAAGAGAGTAAATTGATAAATAACCTTGAATATTGTAGTTTTCATCAAAACAGTATAAAAAATTCATCTATTTTAAGTGTATATCTTTTTTTATTTTTTCTATAAACAAACTTAAAGACCTTAGTTAAAGTAAAATTATGATTCTTCAAACAAAGTTAAATTTCTATGAATAATAGAGCTTTAGTAGTAATAAAAGGTGGTTTTGGAAATCAACTTTTTCAATATTGTTTAGCTAATTACTTACTGAAAAAGGGCAGCATTGTGTATATGGATTCGAGTTTTTATGATAAGACTAATTTTGATAAATCAAATAATACTTACAGAAATTTAATCTTTGAGCCTAATAATTTTAAATCTAAAGAAACAGGCAAGGGCTTTAAAATTTTACTAAAACTTTTAAGAAAAATAAATAAGTTAAATATTAAACATCTTTCCTATGGGTTTTATAAAGGATACGACCATACTAATTTGAACTTAAGAGAATTTAATGAGTTTGATGGTTATTGGCAAAATAAAAAATTACTTGAATACAGTAAAGATTTTTTATATGAATATTTATCAAAATTTGATGATATAAAAAATAATTTAATGATAAGGGACGATAAATATAATACAGTATTGCACATAAGAAGAGGTGACTATGTTGCAATGGGTGAAGATTTAAGTATTGATTTTTATGAAGAAAGCTTAAATAAAATGGATAAAAATATTGATAAATTTAGCTATGATATTTTTACAGATGATGAAGATTGGGTAAAAAATCAAAAATTGTTTAATTCGGCTAAAAATATATTTGGAGAAAATAGTTTTAACAACAATCCATTATCTACATTTGCAAATATGACTAAATATAATAATTTTATTGTAGGTAATAGTACGTTTTCATTGCTTGCAGCTTTTTTAAAGGAAGATGCTTCATCAAAAATAATAGTTGCAAACCCATGGTTTAGAAACATCAACCATCCTGGATTTAATTTTGACAAATGGATAAAAATAAATAATGAGTGAAAAACAAAAAATATTCTTCATAACTTACGGAAGCAGTGAGTTTAATATCTCAAAAAAACATCTAATTAATTTAGCAAAATATTCAAATATTTTTGATGAGTGCATTGATTATAGCTTTCAAGATTTATCTACTGATTTCAAGAAAAAGTATTCAAATATTTTAAATCATGAAAGGGGTGGAGGTTATTGGGTCTGGAAACATGAAATAATTAACAATACTTTAAAAGAACTTAATAAAAATGATTTAGTAGTTTATTGCGATGCAGGAACATCCTTTAATTACCATGCAAAAAAAAGGTTCTTTGAGTATATAGAAATATTGAACGATTCTAAATTTTCAAATTTCAGAATTGAATCTGAAGAACATCACATTGAAAAATATTGGACAACTAAAGAAATTTTTAATTTTTTAAACATAGACATTAATTCAAATATAGCAAATAGTACTCAATTTGAAGGTGGGCATCTAATATTTAAATCAAATGAAGACTCTAAAGAGTATTTTAATGAATACAAAAAATTGCTAGATTTTGATGGGAACTTAATTACTGATTTTTATAATAAAGAAAAACAAATTGATGGTTTTAAAGAAAATAGGCATGATCAAAGTATTTTTAGCACTTTGAGTAAATTGTATGGTGCCGAGTATATTAAAAATGAAACAAAATTTAAAAATAATATAGAGAAGCAGTATGATTTTCCATTTCTTAGTGTGAGGAGGCGTGGACATGGAATTAAAGACCGTCTTAAATTTGCTTTCAATTATAAAAATGTTCAAAATACACCTAGTTATTTTGAATAGACTATTGGTATTATATTGTTATGAATTTAATTCTCAAACTTAAGACAGTACTGATAAGTTTTGTAATAAGAAATTTAAATGGCGACAACTTTCATAACTTAAATAAATTTATTCAAATATATAAAATTTGGAATAACATAAAACTTGATTCGATTCAGGGTGACTACATTGAATTTGGTATTTTTAAAGGAAAATCATTATACCATTCTGTTAAAACAGCAAAAAAAATAAATGCTGAGAAAAATATTACTTTTTGGGGATTAGATTCTTTTGAGGGCTTCCCAGTTGAAAATCATGAATTTTATAAAGCAAAAAATTTTAAGGTTTCAAAATCTAAAGTAAAAAAATCTTTTAATAAATATAAAAACGTAAAAATAATAGATGGTTATTTTGAAGATACTTTAACTTCTGATGAGTTACAAAATATTAAAAATATTTCTTTTGCATTCATAGATTGTGATATTTATGAGTCTTCACAGGTAGCCTTTAAGTTTATTAAAAGCAAGATGACAAAAGGTGGATTTATAATGATCGATGATTTTACAAGTATTGATAAAAACGGTAATTATATTGCTAAAAGCTTTTTCGATATTTTTCATGATAGAGAAGTAGTTTTTTTTGATAATTATTCAAATGGCCAAACTTTCAGAATTCTTAATTAATACTTGATATTATATTGTTCGAATACTTGATTAGCTCTAGATGTTTCGTATCAATTTTTTTATTTTTTACATCTTCTACAAATTTATTTAATTGAATCTGTGCAGTTTCTGTTTGATTAGCAAATGATAAGGTTGAGTGATTTGTTTTTAAACTTAGTAGATTTGCATCTGGATACTTTATAGATCCAGAATCATAAATATCAATATTTTTTTGTACAAGATCAGCATGATAAACTTTATTTTTAGTTTGAATATTCCATTTTCTAATTTTTAATTGTGACTGACGAGAACTAGAAAGAAATATATTTGCACTTTTATATTTAAATAAAAGATCTGAAGTCTCTAATGATTTATTATTATAAGAAAAATTAGAGCCTACTAGTTTAAGTTCTGGATTGTTAAATAAATATCCAAGTATGGAAACATCGTGAAGAGCTAAATCAAAAAGAACATTTTCTAAGTTTCTCTTATTTGAAATTGATTGAGAATGTCTAAATATATGTATTGAAATTATATCTTTTAATTTTAATTCTTTTATGTATTCAAATATTGGGTTATATATCTCTATTAAACCAGCTCTAAATACTGTATTTTTTCTTTTGGCTTGACTCAATAATAAATTAATTTCCCTTGAGTTTATAGAAACAGGCTTTTCAATAAGTACTGGTATATTTAAATCTAGAATTTTTTTACCAATTTTATAATGTGATTTTGTAGTTGATGCAACAATAACTCCATCAATTAACTCATTATCAAAATCAACTGAATTTAAATTATTATAATATTTTACACCTTTTTTTAATTCTAATTTTTTCTTAAAAGAGCTATCAACTACTCCAACTAAGTTCGTATTGTTATTGCTCTCGATGACTCGTTTATGAATCTTGCCCATATTGCCAAGACCAACAAGTAATATGTTTAAACGGCTCATCTAAAATTTTCTATCTTTGATAATAAGTATTCTAATTCTTTTTCTTCGGGAAATGAATAAAAAGGTAGAGAAACTAGTGTTCGCGCAGCTTTCTCAGTATTTTTTAAAATAATTTTTTCATATTTATCCAAAACAGCTTTTTGTAGGTGAAGTGGTTTTTTGTAGTATATTGATACTCCAACTTTATTTTCACTCATGTATTTCATAAAGCTTTCTCTAATTCTTGAAGAAATTTGAATTGTAAAATAGTTCATGACTATATTTTCATTTTCTTTTATCGGCAACTTCATCCAATCATAGCCACTTAGGTTTTCAATATAAAAGTTATAAAATTCATCTCTGCTTTTTTTTATTTTATTAAATATATTTAACTTTTCATTTAAAACAAATGCATTTAATGCATCCAATCTAGAATTAAATCCGACTATTTCATGTTCATATGCTTTATCTTGCCCATGGTTTTTAAGTTTTCTTATTTGTTTAAAGTATGAATAGTTGTTAGTTGTAATGCATCCTCCATCACCAATTCCACCAAGCGTCTTGCTAGGGAAAAATGAAAAAGCTCCTAAATCACCCACAGACCCAAGTGCTTTATTATTTTTAGTCTTGCTTCCAAAAGCTTGTGCAACGTCCTCGACAATTTTAACTTGATATTTACTACATATTTTTTTTATATCATTTATATTTGAATTATTCCCAAATAAATGAACTGGGATTACGGCTTTTATTTTTTTGTTCATCTTTCTTTCAAAGTCATTTATATCAACTGTATAGGTGTCTAAATTAATATCTACAAAAATTGGAATTGCTCCTAATTGCATAATGCATTCAACAGTTGCAAAAAAAGTAAACGATGGAATGATTATTTGGTCTCCTTTTTTTATACCTAGTGATATCAGACTTAGCAACAAAGCATCTGTGCCAGAATTTACAGATATTGAGTATTTACTCCCAACATGGTTTTTAAAATTGTTTTCAAAATTATTAACATCATTACCTCCAACATAGATACCTTGATGTAATTTTTTATTAAAATTTGATTCAAAATTTTTAATTTTCTTAAGTTCTCTCGTTGGATCAGCCAATGGAATGTTCATAACCATATTTTATATAGTTAAAATGTTTTTAATAATATTTTGTTAGATAATAAAGAAATTTAATTCATTAATATATAAGCTATGACAAAAAAAGATGCTTATATCCATTCCTCATCTGAGGTTTCTGAAAAATGTAAAATTGGTGAAGGTTCAAAAATTTGGCATTTCTCTCACATACGAGAAGGTGCAACTATAGGGAAAAATGTAACTATTGGACAAAATGTTTATATTGACAAAGATGTTGAAATTGGTGATAATTGCAAAATTCAAAATAATGTTTCAATTTATAAAGGTGTGAAAATTGAAAACAATGTATTTATTGGACCAAGTGTAGTTTTTACAAACGATGTATATCCAATTGTTGATGGATGGTCTGATAAAAAAATAGTTGATACTCATATCAAAAATGACGTTTCGTTAGGAGCCAACTCAACAATTTTAGCTGGAGTAACAATTGGAGAGTTTACATTAGTTGGAGCTGGTAGTGTGGTAACCAAATCACTTCCTTCAAATTGTATAGTTTATGGAAATCCGGCAAAAATAAAGTCAGAGGATTACAGAAAAGAATAAATTTGAAAATCAATTTCCTTATAGGGACAAAAGCCCAATTTATTAAAACTATACCAGTTATAAACGAAGCAATAAAAAGAGGTTTGGATGTAACTGTATTTGATTTAAAACAGCATGCGAAGACTACCGAGGGTTTGAAGGAAAAAATTGATGATAAATGTAATTTTATAAATTTAGATAATTTAAATTATGATTTGGGTACTTACATGAATCTATTTAAATGGTTTTTTAAAAATTTAATTAAAGCAATTTTTATACCTATGAAGAGTTTGAAATCAGAAATCTGTATAGTCCATGGTGATACTCTTTCCACACTACTTGGAGTTATTACTGTTAAAAGAAATAGGGGAACTTTAGTTTTATTAGAAGCAGGCCATAAAGTTCCTGGAGTTTTTATGCATTTTCCCGAATCTATTATAAGGTATGTCTCAGCAAAATTTTCAGACTATTTAATTTCAAATGGAAAAGATCAGCTAGGACAACTATCAAGATGGAAAGTAAAAGGAGAAATTAAAGAAATATCAACCAATACAATACATGACAGCGTATTAGAAACAAAGATTATCGAAAGCAATGAAAGTAATAGAGTGTTGGTCTCTATTCATAGAACAGAAAATCTAAATAATAAGAAGAATATGGAGCTGTTAGTAAATACTTTATGTAATATTTCAAAGAATTTTTCTATAACTTGGTGCTTGCATATACCAACAAAAAATAAGCTTATTCGCTACGGTTTTTATAAAAAACTTAAAAAAGAAGGAATTGAATTGATAAATTTACTACCTTATGAAATTTTTGTAAATAATTTATTTAATTCAGAATTTGTAATTACAGATGGAGGTGGAGTCGTTGAGGAATGTCAAATAATAGGGACTCCTACACTTGTTTGGAGAAATGAGCATTTAGATCAAAATCATATATTTCAAAAAGGAAAAAACTTAAAACTATCAAATTATGATAAAAAGACTATAGAACAATTTATTACGAACTATAAAGAACTAGTCCAAAATACTGAAAGCAAAACGAAATATAATCCCTCTGTAGAGGTCGTCGACATATTAACAAAAATTTAATTACCTTATTGACTTTTTTAAAGAAAAAGTAAGGAGACCTGGAATTAAAGAAAAAAGAACAGCAACAGCTCTTTCAACAATCATTAAAGTAATAACATTAGCGACACTTAACGTAAGGATGTTGCTAGAAAAAAATACTAACAGATCTTTCAAGCCAAGTGAAGCTGGCGTGAAGGAAGCTAGGCTAGATAAAACTGAAATTGAATTGTAGTAAAAAATAGTGAATAAATTATTTTTTGAAAATAATAGATCAATAATTATATAAGCCTCAACAGCAAACAAAAGATAGTTTATTGTTGTCAAAAATATTAACTTAGACTGTAAAATTCTATTTCTAGTTATAACATTCCAGTTAAATTTTAAATTTTTGAGCCAAGAAATAATCCTAATCTTATCCCCCCCAGTGCTTACTGTAAATTCTTTTATAAGTAAAAAAGTAGAAAATATAAACATTACCAAAAAAATGATTATTGAAATTATAAATACTATATCTCCTGAAAGGTCTAGAAAAAAAAGACAAATTAGACCAACTAAAGAATTCAAAAATATTGTAACTACAAAAAAATATAGATACATTGATGCAAGTTCAGGGGACTTAAATTTATATTTTTTGTTTAAGTAAATAAGCCTGAAATTTGCTCCAGACCTTAGGGGAAGAAATAAGTTGCCTAAAAAAGTAACTGAACCTAAGTAAACAGCTTCTAAGTATGAAATATTTAAACCAAAGCCTTTTAAAATCTCCCTATTAAAAAAGGAATTTACAAGTAATGTTAAAAATTTTATAAATATTAGAAACAAAATTGTATAAATGCTTATCTCTGTTAAAACATCTAATTGATTGGGGTTTCTAAATAAATAGAGGCTTATCCCAATTACTAAAAAAATTGAAATTAAATTTACAATATTTTTCATCTACTAAGTAGCTTTTTTGACATTTGCATGGAAAGCAGAAAACAAATACTAAAAATAATTAAGAATTTATCTATACCTATTAGGTCTACTTCAGAGATGTATTCCACAAAGTCTTGATTTGAAATAGGTAGGCCTAAATTTCCAAGTAATTCAAATAAGGATTCTAAATCTATAAATATAAGAATTAATTTAAAAACAATTGCTCCAAAAAAACTAGTGGTAAAAATCTTTAAATAACTATTTATTTCAAGAAAAGACTTTATATAACCTTCCAAATAAAGAGGTTGAGTATATTTTAATGTTCTTCCAAAAGTATTTTCTGTTTCTGTAAGGGCTAGCTGGGTTCCTTGAGTTGTCTCAAAAAATAGAACTGATAAGGTAGCAAAAATGGAGAACACAATTAAATAATTGCTCAAAACTTTATTTTTATTTGTGCTTTGAAATTGATAATACAAAAGTATTGAAATTGGAATTAGAGAAAACAAATATCTGAATCCATATGATGAAGCAGTAGATCTCCAAAGAAGAACAACAAGAAAAATTTGTATAAATGAAAATATTACTAATAAATTAAAAAAGAAAGTTCTCTCAGAATTAAGAAAAAGATTATAAATTCCAAGTATTAAACCTATAAATATTATTGGTGAAAACCAAAATAATCCAAACTCTTGAGAAAATAATATTTTGAACAAATTTACTATATTTGTCTGAAAAAAATTAACTATATTTCCGTCTCTAGTTATAAAGTTTGAGACGTTCCCTCCAGTTCTATAGACAAACTGCGGATTAAAAGTGTATGTTCCGTATAGTACATTTGTGTGAAGCATGAAAATAAATCCACTTAGTAAAGATGAAATATAGAAATATTTATTTTTCAAAAGACTGTTACCTGATTTTGTGTTTTTATAAATTAATAATTTTGTGAAAATAGGCAACAAGAAATAAAAATAATTAACCCATCTTACTGATAAACCAACTGCTATAAAAAGAGGTAACAAAAATGCATAAATATCCTTATTGGTTGATGTGTAAAAATTTAATGCTAAATAAATAATTAAAGTACAGCAAAAAACTTCATAAATATGCGTCATGCTAAATCTTTCAAAAGCATAATAGACTACCCCTGAGCCAAAATAGATTAAGAGAACTTCATATTTTGAAAAATGAAATTTTAACTTTTTTAGGATTTCGAAAGTTAAATATAAAGTTGCAAATAAGTAAAATACTGACGATAAAGAATACAACAAAAACCTAAAGTTTAATATATCAGAACTTAAATTGTTTTCACCACTTATAAGTTTGTCTAATGTGTGGCCAAGAAGAACAAATGGAGACGCTAAAAGACCAGACCCAATAAAACCTGTAGGAGCAATTTTGTTATTAAAATTGTATCTTTTTGATTCATTTCCTAAAAGCTGATTTTTGTAATCTAGATCAAAATCTACCCCTATTGTTTCAGCATGCATGTAGTAATCATGATCATCTCCACAACAATAAACAGTTTCTTGAAATCTAAAATCTATTTTTAGAAAAACTAATAAGATAACCGTTAAGATTATTGAATTTAATAAAATATTTTTTTTCATCTTTATTTACAATTCTTGGAAGTACTGTAATTTTTGTTCAGATTCAATTTTTTGAGATTGATAAATTAAATATATAAAAGTAAAAAAGAATATAACAAAAACTAGGAACCAGTTTGCTTGAGAAGCGATCAAAGCGCCATATCTAATCATAAAAAATCTAACCAAGCTAAATATAGATACAATAAGTGAAATTACTGCAAGAATATCAATTAAGGCTGACGTTTGTAATGTTGAATATTGTAATTTTGTCTTAATTTTGTTAAAAAACACTGAAATAGTAAAGTAAATTAATTTAAAAAACATAGTTAATGCATTTAAATTACTTTTCTCTCCTTTATAAGAAACTGTATTTTTAACTTGTATAATCTTTAATTTTCTCTCTATAGATATATTTGATAAGTATGTAGATATAAAAAAGGGATAACCATATCTGTAAAATAATTTAGGCAATTTAAAATTTTGTAAGCTTTTTTTGGAAAATAGAAACAATCCATTTAAAGGATCATTTATTTTCCAATTTCCTGTTGAAAATTTTAATAGTACAGATGCAAAGGCATTTCCAAAATATCTAATCAAAGGTATCTTTCCTTCTATCCCGTTTTCCCAGAATCTATCGCATTTAATAAAATCTGGATTTTGGTTAACTGCAATATTTTTCAATACTGTGATGTCATCATACTTAAATTGATCGTCACCATCGATTTTTATTAAATAATCTGTGTCGGATTGTAAAAATTTCTGAATGGCTAAAGAAAATGAATATCCAGCGCCAAGATTTTTTGTATTTTCTATTAACTCAATGTTTTTATATTCTTTAGTAAGTTTTTTACATATATCGAGAGTCTGATCCTTGCTAAAATCATCAACTATTAAGATTTTTTCAAAAATATTTACATATTTCAGAATTGTATCCTTAATAAATTTTTCTTCATTATAAGCAAGAATTACTAAAGTAAACACATAACTTATATTATCAAAAGAATATAAGTTCAAATAGATTATTTTTAGTTATTATATAGAAATAGTAAGCAATTAATGATAAAACTGGGTAAAACAATAACTTATGTATTCCTTCAGGGAAGAAAGAAAAGGCTTGAATCAGGTAACTTAATATCTAAAGAATTCTTTTATTCATACTTTTATGCAAAAGAGAACTTTGATAATGTAAATATTCTTGAAATGGAAAATTTTGAGAAAAATATTAAGCAATCATTATTAAGAAAAATTGATAGCTTTATAAATAAACTAACTAAATTACCAATTTATACATATGCGATTTTTAAAAAAAAGAACCTTGATGTTTTCAATAATTCAGATTTTATAATTATGGCAAATGACCGTGTCGCATTTTCATGCTTCCCTCTTATCATGCTTTCAAAGAGAAAAAATAAAAATATTTCTTTTTTTGTAATGGGATTATTTAATAAAGACCCTAGATTTAGGATTCAAATTATCCTCAGGAACTTATTGATTAAATCTATGTTCAATAAAGTTAATAAAATATTCTTTCTAGGTAAAAAAGAATACACCCAAGCCGTAGAAAATTTTAATAAATTCGAAGAAAAATTTGTCTTTTTACCTTTTTCTATTGACACAAGTTTTTGGAAATCAGAAGAAAATAATAGTTTTGAAAATAAAAAAGATATATTATTTATTGGAAATGATGGAAATAGAGATTATGAATTTGTAGTAGAACTTGCAGGTAGAATGCATGAATACAATTTTCATTTTATTACTGAAAAAATTGAACAAAATGAAAAGCTTTCTAAAAATATTAATTTAATAAAAGGAAGTTGGGGGTTAGAACAACTATCTGATCAACAAATCAGGGAGTACTATGATAAATCTAAAATTACAATTATTCCTATTAAAGAAACAAATCAACCTTCTGGTCAAAGTGTAGCTTTGCAATCAATGTCTATGGGGACTCCTGTAATTATGACAAAAGTAGAAGGGTTTTGGGATGAAGAAAATTTTCAAGACAAAAAACACTTATCATTTATTAAAGAAAACAAATTAGATGAATGGGAATATTTAATTAAAGATATATATAACAATAAAGAAAAATATGAATATCTTTCAGAAAATGGCGAGAAACTAATACATTCTATGTACAACATTGATAAATTTGACGAAGTTGTATTCAGTTCTATAGGGTTAAAAAATGAGTAAACTTTCTATTTTTACCACTATGACAAATCCTGAAGATAGAAAAGACCCATGGAAAGAAGCATTAAATTGTTATGAAGAACTCTCAGATGAAGTAATTATCGTTGGAGAAGATTGGCCAGAAGAATTTGAATGGGACTACATTGGAAAAACGTTTCAAAACGGTTTTAATAAATGCAGTGGTGATTGGGTAATAAGAATGGACTTGGATTATTTTTTTCATGAGAAAGATTTTTCATACATTAGAAAATTTTTAAAAAAAAATAAAAACTCACCAGCTGTTGCATTTCCACAATATCAATTCTTTACTCCGGATAGATTTCAAGTAAAGACAAAAATCTGTATTGCCTTAAACAAAAAATATTATCCAAAAATTAAATTAAATGGTGGAGGAGATCTTTGTATGCCAACTTTAGAAAATAAACTACTAATTAACTCTGATATGCCTCAAGCTAAAATTCCATTATTCCAATATGATTCTATGTTTAGAACGAAAGAAATTATTGCTTCAGATAGAGCAAGGTTTGCTAGGGCTTGGCATAGTTACTTTGGAGAGTGGGGTGATCGAGGAGGAGCTTCTGAAGAAGAAGCTTTCAATGCTTGGTTTGAGATGATAAAGGACAGATATAAACTACACACAAACCGAATAAATATTAACAGACACCCAAAATTTATAAAAGAAAAGTTAGTAAATTTAGATCATAAACAATTTGGTTTTGATGCTTTTGGATTAAAAGATACAACAAATAGAAAATTTTCTAATTATCTAAGAGGTTATAAAAATAGATATATAGATTAGCTATGGTTTAATTATTTTCCAGATGTTTTCTTCTGGATTTAGTACTTCATGCATCATTGCTATAGCCCAAGTTAAAAGTATAGTCCCATGAATATCTGGTGTATTTAACCCTTTAGAAATTTGAACTCCATAATAGTTTTGTTGGCTTCTTTCTAGATAATAAGAAAAACCACCAGAACCTTCAAAGTAATGACTTTTAACTATTGGGATAATCTCATTAAAATAATTGATGATTTCATTTCTTTTATATTCAGTTTCTAATGAACATCTATATAAAACATAGACAATATCAACTAAATCACAGCCTTCGTTTTTGGGATTAGCAATTAAGCATAAATCTATAAGCTTTTCTGGAAAGTGTATTTTTTCATCCAGCCAATCTAATCCTGTGATTACTTTCATAGCACCATTAATTGCCTGGGTCATTGAGGGTTGGCTGCCAATATAATATGCGCCATCGTTTGTATTCACTTTTGTTGATATAAATTTAACTAATTCAGATTTTATTTGTTCGTATTCATCATTAGAAGGAGTTTGAGTTTTACTAAAAACAGAAATTCCTGCAAATTGTGCACCAGCATCCCACGGTTTTGCCCAATTAAAACTGCTTAAAAAATCTTGAATGTCTCTTTTTGGAAAATCTAAATACATTTTATTATTTTTAAAGCCAACTTGATCTAAGGTTGCAATACATTGCTTTGTTTCTGCCCTAATTGATTTTTTAATAAAATTAGAAGATAGTTCATATTGTCTATTAAATCCTTTATTTAGTGTTGTTTTTGTTAAATCTTTGAGTTTTAATTTTAAATTTATTTTTTTAAAATAATCTAAATAAGCAGAATCTATAAATGAATTATCTGGAAATCCGGCAACATTAGATTGAAAACTATTAATAAAATCAACCCACTCTTCTTTATCTTTAGTACTTAAATTCTCCCAATTAGCACTCATAAAAAATATTTTTAATGCATAAATCGAAAAACCTAATTTTAGACTTGAACCAATCTCAGTAGTTCCTTTAATCATGGGCTGAAAAGAATATTTCGAATCTTTATTTCTCAGTTCGTCCAAAAAAATAAGAGTGGTTTCTTTAACTTGGTGAGAAAATTCTTCAACTACCATTAGACATATTTTTATATAATCCAGTAATTCTATTCACTTCAAATTTTATTAAAGAAAAATTATTTTCAATTAAATAATCATTTACTTCGATAATTGTATCTTCTTGATTAACTCCTCTTTCTGGGCCAAAGTCAACTGAAATAAACTCAATATTTTTTAATGTTTCTTTCGACCCTTTTAATACTTCAGGTTCATAACCTTCAGCATCAATTTTTAATAATTTGATATTTTGATCAATTTTTAGATTATCTAATTTTTCAACAGTGATGCTTGTCTCTTCGTTTTCACCAAATGAAATTAGAGATGAATTGCCTCCAAAGGAATCTTCGTAAAATTTTGACTCTCCAGATTTATCAGATAGTCCAATATTATTTATATTTTCTTTTGATTCCTCATTGTTTAATTTACAACACTCGTATGCAAAGACGTCCGGCTCAAATCCATAATAATTTACATATATATTTTTGCTTTTTAAAGCAAGGTTTAACTCTCCTACATTAGCCCCACAATCGATAACTAAATCGTTATCTTCAAATTTTATTAATCCTAGATTGTACGAATCTAATAATCTCTCAAAATGTAAAACATGGTTTATTAAGACTCTTTGGATTCTTTTGTTTGGATAATATATTTTTTTATCTTCATTTATTTTTTTAAAGTAATATTTACCATCAAAATATAAATTTCCATCGTTTTTAAATAAAAGATTTAATAATAAACAAAATGGTTTTCCATTTATTCTAGAAATTATTAAAGAAACAAATTTTCCTTTAATAATCAAATATATTTTATGAAAAAATGATATTTTTTTATTCTCTAACCCTTTAAGCATAAAAGGTGGAACATTTACTAAATATGGAAGTTGAAGCTTCATATGAATCATTTTAAATGAGAAAAATTTATTTAAATGTTTAATGTAAAATTAAAAAAACAATTAACCTAGGTTATATTATCTATGAAAGTTTTAATTTTTGGAAGCAATGGTTTGGTTGGTTCTTCTGTTAATAGAGTTTTAAATAATTCAAATAAAGTTTCTGAAGTTTTTGGAGCTACAAGAAAAGATGCTAATTTATTTTCTCTTGAAGAGACAAAATCCTTAATAAGTCAGGTAAGTCCTGATTTAATAGTTAATTCTGCTGCAAAGGTTGGCGGCATACATGCAAACAATACTCAAAGGGTTGAATTTATCATTGAGAACTTAAAAATAAATATGAATATTTTTGAAGCCTGTATTGGAAATTCTGATATAAAAATTATTAATCTTGGCAGTAGTTGTATTTATCCCCTAAACGCCGATAACCCAATTTCTGAAGATAGTTTTATGACAGGACAATTAGAACCAACAAATTCACCCTACGCTTTAGCTAAAATTGCAGGCATTGAAATAGGTCGATCACTAAATCTACAGTATGGAAATGAGGTTGTTAATTTAATGCCCACAAACCTTTATGGACCGAATGATAATTTTTCTGAAGATGAAAGCCATGTTATTCCAGGTTTAGTAAGAAGAATGCATAATGCAAAATTGCATAAAGAAAAAGAATTTAGTATTTGGGGTACTGGAAATCCACTAAGAGAATTTTTATATGTTGATGATCTTGCAGATGCTATAAATTTCTTAATTGACAAACCAGTAGACACTGACCTATTAAATGTAGGAAGTGGAATAGAAATTTCAATTAAAGACCTTGCTTATAAAATTAAAGAAATAATTGATTATAAAGGTGAATTAATATTTGATAAATCTATGCCTGATGGAAATCCGAGAAAATTAATTGACTCTTCAAAATTAAATGCTCTAGGGTGGAAGCCATCAATATCTTTGGAAAATGGTTTAGAAATGACTTATAAGTGGTTTCTAGAGAATAGCTAATTAAGAGGATTTTCCCAAGTAGGCTCAATAAGTCCCTCTTTTAAGAGCACCTGCTCTCTCTTTCCTAAAATCAAATCACTTTCTATCATCATGTCAATTAATTCTTCAAAGCTTGTTTTAGGTTTCCAACTTAGTTCTTTTGAAGCTTTTGTTGGATCTCCTAATAAATAATCTACCTCATTTGGTCTAAAATATTTCTCGGAAACCTCAACATAGTCTTCCCAATTTAAATCAAGCTTTTCAAATGTTTTTTCTGCAAATTCTTTTACAGTATGTGTTTCACCTGTAGCTAACACCCAATCATCTGGTTGATTATGTTGGAGCATCATCCACATTCCTTCTGTATAATCACCAGCAAAACCCCAATCTCTACTGGCTTCTAGGTTGCCTAAAGTCAATTTGCCTTGTATTCCAAGTTTTATCCTTGTAGCTGCTCTTGTTATTTTTCTTGTAACAAATGTTTCACCTCTATGTGGTGATTCATGGTTAAATAAAATTCCATTAACACAAAATAATTTATATGAATCTCTATAAATTTTTGTCATATTATGAGCAAAAACTTTTGATGCAGCATAAGGACTCTTCGGATCAAATAATGAATTTTCATCAAGCTTTCCTTTTGTAACTCCTCCATACATTTCAGATGATGAAGCTTGATAAAACTTTATATCTTTTTGACAGTGTCTTATAGCTTCTAAAATTGAGAGAGATCCAAGAGTTCCTGTTTGAGTAGTGAATATTGGATTTTTAAATGAAACAGAAACATGGGATTGTGCCGCTAAGTTATATACTTCATCAGGCAAAATATTATTAATTAATGAATTAAGTGAAGAGGAGTCTAGTAAATCAGAGTAATGCAAAATTAACTGGCCAGAGTTTTGATATTTAGATATAAGAGGATCTATTCTCGAAGTGTTAATTAAAGAAGATCTTCTTATAGTTCCATGAACTTGGTAATCTTTTTCTAACAAAAGCTTTGAAAGATAGTATCCGTCTTGTCCTGTAATTCCTGTTATTAATGCAATTTTCATTTTAATATTTAAATCTTAACCATAAAGCTCAACAACTTTGACTCTAGTACAGTTTTTTAAGAAATAATATAAGAAAAAATAATAAATAAATGGGAATTGAACTCCTTCCATTGTTATATCAAGAAAAGAGACAAGAAAAACTGGAACAACATAAGTTAAAATTTGATTATTCTGATTATTGTCTTTCCAATATTTTATAATTCCATAATGAAAAATAAAAAATAAAATTAATTGAATTAACCCGCCTCTTGAAAAAATATTAACAAAATAATTATGAACATGTTCATTCATACCATCTCTTCCAAGCCTTCCTGGTGCTGTTGGGTCTAACATTTGAGGAAATATTTCGTTATAACCATATCCAGTTAAATACCTTCCTTCTTTAAAAATATCAAAAACAACATCTTGCCAAATATCTAATCTCCAATTTGCAGTTGGGTCAGTAGACTCTAGTCTCCCATAGTGCATATAAAAAGAGAAAATAACAGTGACTGTTTCCTTCTCTTGAGCTAAAGAGGTTATGCTATCTCCAATATTTGAGGGATTAGCTATTTTAATTATTTCTTCTACTGTTGGTCTTGCTAACTCCACCCTATCAATCCTTAAAGCAGAAAAACTAAAAAATATAGAACTAATTAATAAGTAAATAATCACTCTTGTTTTATTATTCATTATGTATCTTCTTGAATAAATAATCTCAAAAACCATATATATTAATACACCCAAAAAAGATCCTCTACTAGCAAACAAAAGCAAAGGAAGTAACAATCCACTAGTTACTAGAAAAAATAGAAATCTACGGTTTTGAGATTTAACTAAAAATTTCATTAAAAAATTTACGGAAGCATAGCCAAGAAATATGTCTGATGCTTTTAAAAACTGAAATTTATCCGAGTTAACTTTAAAAAAATCTATAAGTATATTTGGATAGTTACCAGAGGAAAAAAGATAGGTAAAAAAGGGAACAGCAAAAAGTAGTGGGAACAAAGTCTCAAACTTTAGTTTATATTTAAACTTTGTAATTAGACCAAAAAACATAAATGCGATAGTCCAGATATATGAACTTGACTTAAATGTATACGTATTCAAAAAGTCAGCATTGGTAAATATCCCTACTATGAAAAAAGAAGCAATAATTAATTTAAATGAATAAAATTGAATGTCATTAAAGTAAAAATCTTCCAAATACTTTTTTGGAGTAAAGAAAAAAATAATTGATAATAAAAATGCTAATCCAATTAATAATTCACCAAATCTAAAACCAAAGATATACAGACCTACAAATGATCGATTAAACAACATTGTTAACAACAAAACAGTAAAAAACCCAACTTGAATAAAGATTGTTAGAATATTATATTTCTCAGGTATGTTAATTCTTTGCATAATTTTAAATGATAATTAAGTCTATTATTTAAAGACAACTGGTTTATATGTTTTCCAAAAAAATTTTAATTTTCTTGAAATTAAATATATATATTTTTCAAAAATATTAATAATAGTTGGAGACTGTCTGTTTTTTGAAAGTCTTTCTTTTGAAGAGTAAAGTTTTAAAAATAAATCTTCATATTCAGAACACATAATTTCTGAATTGAAAGGATATGATTTCATCTTTTTCTCATAAGTCTTATAATTTTTAATCATGTCATTTAATTTTTCTTCGAAATTATGAGTATTATATTTTATTCCAAAATCATCACAATATTCAGGCATTCCTCCACTCTCTAAAAATAATATTGGAAGACCACACTGAGCTGCTTCAATGTGATGATTCCCAGATGGCTCATTTAATGAACCCGTTAAATATACATGGTGTTTTTTTATTTCGTCAGCAAGCTCTTTTCCTGACATAGGAGGAACAACCTTAGAATTTTTAAATTTAAATTTTTTAGGAATATTACCAATGTAGGTAAAAGAAATTTTATCCTTATATTCTGGTTTAGATAATAAACCGTCTAACTCTTGATAGGTGTCAAAGCCTTTGTACCAATTAGCTCCCCAGTGATGTGTTACAATTTTTAATTTTTCACCATTTTTAAATTTAGCTTTGTTCTTTGGGTTAAAGATTTTACTATTAGCTCCACTTAAAATTACATTCAGATTTTTGTTTTTTATTCCATTCTTGATAAAAAGCTTTTTTAACCAACTACTAACAAAAACTGTTGCATCAGCTGCACTATTAGCTTCAATTAGGTATTGATTTACAAAATTTGTATTCTTTCTTTCGTCACATTCATTTATTCTATGAACAACAACTACATTCTTATTTATAAATTGTTGGTATTTAAGTATATCAATATGAGTAAATGCAGATGATTCTGATGTTCTTCTTGGTTCGGTTAAAAGAATTGCATCAATATCATTGTCTTCCAAACTGTTAACAACTTTATAGCCTTTTTCGATTAAATAATTGCTAAAGTTTATTGCAAATAAATTCCCACCACCCCATGGTCCTTCTTTAATGTTTGTTCCTATACTAACTTTCATGTAGACCTTTAAACATCTCATGGAATAAACTAAATGATTTTTCCATTTCATATTTCTGTGAATTTTTAAATGCTATTTCTAAATTTGGCTCAGCAGACATATAGTTGCTCATATCAAATATAGATTCTGGAGATAAAATTTCAGAAGCAACACCTACATCTGTGGAAATAATGGGAGTGTTTGTAACACCACATTCTAATATTGACTGTGGCCCACCTTCAAATCTTGAAGCAACAATATATAAATCTAAACAGTTGTAGAGCTCGTTTATGGTTTTAAAGTCTGCCATTTCAAAATAGGAAAATTCTATTTCTAATTTATTTAATTCATTAATCAAATAATCTCTTCTCTTTCCTGTCAAGATTATATGTATATCTTTATGCCTGTCTCTTAATGAATCTACTATTTTTATAAACCTGTCCGGTCCTTTTGATAATTTAGGCTTATTAGTATCACTACCCTCAGAATCTCTTTGAAAAGACCCTATATAGAATTTATCTTTATTAAAATTATGTTTTTTTCTTAATAGCTCTTTATCTTTTATTTCAAACCAGATGTCTGTATTTACCCAAAATGGAATAGATGTTATTTTTTTCCTTGTTAGTTTTTCAACTTGTGATTTTGTTTTTTTTGAAATAACATGATATTCATCAACAAACTCATCACGTTGAATAAAATTTTTTTCTTCTTTTTCATCAAACTTTTCTTCATCAATATGATAAATAGAACATAAAACTTTCTTTTTGTCTAAATGTTTTTCTTTAACATTTAACCAATTCCATGAAGCAATTAGCCAAATAATATCTGCTCTAGATACGAATCTTGTAGATACTTTAGATTGATTTTGATGCCATTCTTTTCTAGTCCTATCAACAATCCAATTTTCTCTAACATTATTTAGATAAATCAAAAATTCGTAATTATTATTCATTATTTATATATCTACCTTTATATCTTAAGTATTTTATATAGTAAAACTTAAACTAATTCTTAAAGTAGAATAATAACCTACCAACATAACTCATGATGAAGAAGAAAGCTTTAATTACTGGAATAACTGGACAAAGTGGTTTATTTCTTACAAGAGAATTATTAAAAGATAAAGATTATGAGATAGTTGGTACCTCTAGAAACAAAATTACAAAAATTTTCTATGAAAAATTAAACTATCTTAATGTTAACGCTGATGAATTAACCAGATTAAACACTATAGAATGTAATCTTTCAGATCCTAAAGATATTTCATCTGTAATTAATAGTTTCAAACCAAATTATGTATATAATCTTATTGGTCCAGGATCTGTTTCAGAATCAATAAAATTTCCAAATGAGTCATCAGCTGCTATAACTAATTCCTTTAATAATCTAGTTAACGGCTTAATTGAGAATAAGAATTTCTCTTCTTTTTTTCAATCTTCAAGTTCTGAAATGTTTGCAGATGGGAAAGGGAAAACATTAGATGAACAGTCAGACTTCTCACCTTTAACACCTTATGCTGAGTCAAAAATGTACTGTCACAATTTAAGTAGAGAATTAAGAAAAAAGTTTGAATGGAAAATAACTTGTGGTATTTTATTTAACCACGAGTCAGAATTTAGACCTGATAACTATTTAATTATGAAAATAATAAATACTGCAATTGATATTAAAAATGGTAATTCTAAATCTTTGACTGTTGGCTCCCTTGATCTTATAAGAGATTGGGGTTATGTAGGTGATGTTGCCTCAGCCATGAAGAAAATAAATGAAAACAACTTGTCTACTGATTATGTAGTAGGAACAGGCATAGGAAGAAGTATTGAGGATATAATAAATCTTGTATTTGAATATTTAAATATGGACTACAAAAATTATATTTCCGTTAATTCGAGCATACTGAGAGATAACGAACCTCTAGAAATTATTTCCAACCCAAAAAAAATTAAAAAAGAACAAAATTGGGAAAGTAATACAAGATTTGAAGACATCATAAAGCGCTCTATAAAATATAAGGAAATTAAAGTTTAGGGTCTATATCTTTTTTGACACAATCGGAATAATATTTCTGTTCGTCCTTAAATTTATTTGATATATTATTTTCCATGTTTAATTGATATAGAGTTTCATTTATTGTCATAACTTTATAACTTGAAAGCACAAGGTTTTTCATTAATCTATAATCTTGAGAATAAATAAATCTTTCATCATAGTTCCCTAATTTATTCAAAGTAGATTTCTTTATTAAAAGAGTTCCATGTATAAATGGGTTTTTTATGTTAATAATCATTTTTATTGGTATATAGAAAGAAAGACCTGGAATAATTTTTTTTGTATTCATAATATTTGCCCTTGTACAACAAGCATCGAGGTTATTGGTGTGTAAAAATTTTAATTGCTTTTCAATTCTTTTTAAATTACTTATGTCATCAGCATCCTGTCTTGCAATATATTCACCAGTCGTAAAATTAATTAGCTTATTTAGTGATTTGGTTAAGCCTATATTTGTCTTATTTTCATACAATTTTATATTTTTATGCTGCTTTGCATACTCTTTGCAAATTTTTAATGTACTGTCTTTAGACCCATCATCAACTACGAGAAGCTCTATATTTTTATAGGTTTGATTGATTATGCTTTCTATAGAATCTGAAACATCAGCTTCGTTATTATAGACACTCATAATTACGGAAACTTTATCATTAATATTATTCATTAATTATCTTCTCAAATTTACCTAATAATTTTTCTTCACTTAAATAATCTTTAATAAAATTACGATTCTGTTCTCCTTCTAGAGCTGTTTCTATAGAATCAACTAATAAGGATAATTTATTTTCTAAATCTTTATAATCAAATTGTTTATATGAGTATTTATATCCATTGGGGAAAAATTCTTCTAAACCTCCCGTTCTAGGAAATATTGAAGGTATGCCCATAGATGATGCTTCGCAAAGAAGGGTTGGCTGTCCTTCTAGTAGCTTCGTAGCTGTTACAACACCTTTAGAGTTCTTAATTATTTTTAAAACTTCTTTATTAGGGAGTTCTCCTAAAAATTCAATTTTTGAATTACTATGCTCTTTTAATTCATTAAGCAAGGGGCCATTCCCAATAATTTTTAACATTACATCTTTTGAATCTATTTTACTAAACGTAGATATAAGTTCTTTGAGACCTTTTTCTTCTGAGATTCTACCGGCATAAACAATATAATCCTCTTTTCGCTCATTTACTTTTTCTTCATTAACTTCTATGAAATTTGGAAATACTTGAACCTTGCTTTCTTCAATTCCTAAATCAGTTATAAAGTTTTTATGAAATTCAGTCAAAACAAGTATTTTCACTTTGTTGTTCTTTAGTATGTTAAAATATTTTTTTCCGTATCTATTAACTAAAAAAGATTTTAGAAATGAATCTTGAAAATATTTGTTAAGAGTACCGAGAGATTTTGAGTCTAGCCCACAAGCATTACACCTAATATTATCTTTTAAATGATTCGAGGTTAAATACGATCTTGTACAAAAATATCTAAAATTATGAAGTTTTAAAATAGTTTTTATTTGTTTTTTCTCTAAAATATCAAACACGCCTAGTGAAGCGCTAAACCAGGTATTGTGAACATATACATAATCTGGTTTATATTCCTTAATAGCATTTGATAAAATTTTATTGCTTTTTGTATTTTTGTTAAATATAAACCATACAAGCTGATAAAAATAACTACTTATATCGTTACTAAAATATAAAGTTTTAATGTGAAATCTCTTTTTTAAAAACTCAACTTCATTTTCAACTGCTATGTCCTCTCCTCCAGTGAGACGATACTTATTATGTATAATTAATATTTTCTTCATTTTAAATTCATTACATATAGAATAATATTAATTCGATGAATGTTGCCTTATTTTTTACTTATGGTGTCACGCTAAAAGACTGGCTTGATTCTGGTCTGTTGGTGCGTGAAATTGAAATATATGAACAAATTGCAAATAATTCAGAAATAAAATTTACATTCATTACATATGGAACTGAAGAAGATTTAAAAATAATAAATAATAAAGACCATATTACGATTCTTCCTATTGGAAAATATCTAAAAAATTCAAATAAAGTTAACTATTTTTTTAAATCATTAATTGTTCCATTTAAAATAAAAGATAATTTAAAAGATATTGATTTATATAAAACAAATCAATTAATGGGGAGCTGGATTCCAATTATATTGAAATTCTTAATGAAGAAACCATTAATAATCAGAACAGGTTATGATATTTTTGATTTTTCAATAAAAGAAAGAAAATCCTTTTTAAAGAGAGTTTTTTATTATTTATTAACTTATTTATCTTTAGCTTTTTCAGATAAATATTTTGTTTCATCAAATACAGATCTAAATAATTTAAAGAAAAGATTTAAATTCATAAAGAAGAATAAATTATCCCTAAAGCCTAATTGGGTTAATGTTCAAGAATCAAATAAGTTATTTAATGACAGAATTGAAAATAGAGTTTTATGCATAGGTAGAATAGAGTCCCAAAAAAATTATGCAAATTTAATTAAATCATTAAAAAACTCAGAAATAGAGATAGATATAGTTGGAGAAGGTTCCCTCAAGAAAGAGATTGCTAATGTTGCATATAAACACAAGGTTAAAGTTAATTTTTTAGGGATATTAAATCATAATAAATTACTTGACTTAATTGAAAATTATAAATATTTTGTTTTATATTCTAAATTTGAAGGACATCCAAAATCTCTCATTGAAACTATGTCAAAAGGGTGCATTCCACTAGTTCTTAGTAATACAAATATATTAGAGGTTATTGAACATAAAAATAATGGAATAGTTCTAAAAAATGAAAAAGACTCAATTACAAATTGGATAAATTATTTAAATCAAAATAAAAAAGAGGCTGAAAATCTTTCATTAAAAGCTGAAAAGTTTGTAGAAGATAACTTTTCTCTTTCAAATTTCATTAAGGAAGAGATCGAAGAATATAACCAGTTAATTATTAAATAATTGGCCTCACCTGTTTAATAACTTTTTTATATAAATTTTGGTTTTATCACTAATTTTCATAAAAGTATTGGTTTCATAATCTAATATCATTTCTAGTGTAAGCCCATCTATTTCTGAATAAATAGTATCTTTTTCTTTTAAGAATTTTACTGTTGATAACTCATTGAATTTAAAAATCGTTTTTTTTCTTATTCTTTTTGACCACTCAACATCTTCTCCTTCTCCCCAGGCTAACTTTTCATTCAGCGGATATTTGACCATAAATTTTTTCTTAGCTACCCAATATGCTCCAGAAATATACATATATCTTGATAGATTATTAACATCGTAAGGCAAAAGACACTTTCGAGTTCTATTTAAATATTGGTCAAACTTGTTGTTATTTAATGGCCATAGAGTCCAGTCTCTATATCTAAAATTATCTTTGGTAATAATCTTATTAATGCAGACTTTAAAATCATTTCCATAATTCAAATACCCTTGATACCAATCTTTATCTAAATTTATGTAATCATGCATATAAACGACATTTTCATATTTTGAATTTTGTGTAATCAAGTTCTTCTTTTTTGTAATCCATCCTTCTTTGACGCTTTCATCAAATTCGATATGTGTGACCAGAGGATTTTCAAATGTTTTCTTAGTATCACCTATTAAGAGAATTTCATAATTTGGTATTTTTTGCTTTTCTATATTATTTATTATTTTATCTAAATAACTATCAGAATTTTTTGAAGTTATAATCCCAAAAGTAAAATCCATAACTTATAAGATCTTAAATGTTTTGAGTATTGTAATTAGAAAAAAAGTAATTTAGATCTTCAGGCGTTCCAAGTCCCCACATTTTATCTATGTTTTTTATTAATATCTTTTTATCATCTTCAATTGCTTCGTTAAATACTGGACAAACATAGAACTCATTATTAACTCTTTGATCTTTTTGAATCATTTGTTTTGCATATCTTACATAATCTGCACCTTGCCTCCAATAGTAAACACCTACTGTTGCATTTTTACTTATAGGTTCTTTTTCAGCAACTAAGTCAACATAACCTGAATCATTAACTCTTGCATAAGACCACTTAGGATGTGAGCTTTCAAAAGTTAAAATTCCGCCGTCAGCTTCTGTCGAGGTAAAGTAATACATTATTTCATTTTGATCCCACTCTATAAATTGGTCTGAATTAGCAATTAGAAGAGGGTTTTCATTATCAATATGTTCTTCTGCTAATAAAGTTGTGCAGGCTGCACCTTCAGTTAAACCTTCAGCAAATACTACTTTACAATTCGGTTTTATTATCTCTAATACTTTCTTTAAATTATATTTTTCGTCATGTTCTTTTTGTATTATAAATACATAATTCGCATCAATATTTAAATTTTCTATTACAACCTGTATCATCGGTTTTCCATTAATTTCAATTAGAGGTTTAGGAAATATATAACCTGCATCTGAAAATCTACTTCCTAAGCCTGCAAGAGGTATCAATACGTTAAGTTTTTTATTTTCATACACATCGTTAGAATAACCATCCTCTTTGAAATTTAATATATTATCAAAAAAATCTTCATTTAAGTCTGAACTTTTATTCACAAACATAGTGTTAGCACCACTCATTGATGCTCCTTTTCTTCCAACGGGTGAATCTTCAATAATTACTGTTTGACTCGGTAATGAATTGAACTCCATCATACATTTCCAATACATTTCTGGGTGTGGCTTAGGATTTTCAACATCTTCATTAGATAGAATTAGGTCGAAACAATCTTTTATTCCTAAATTAGTTAAAACTTCGTCTACCGTTTTATTAATACTGTTACTTGCACAAGCAACTTTCATTTCTTTTCTTAATTTATTCAGACTATCTATAAGATATGGATTTTGATTAATTTTTTCTAATAAATCAGAAGTGTTTTTTTGTTTTTTTTCCCAAATTTCATTATGCAAAGATTTATCGAGACCTTTAAGTTGTGTTAACAATTCTAACTTTCTATTGGTCGGGAGCCCATCGTAACTTTTTAAATGCTCTGATTCAGTAATAACATATTCTTCCCCATATTCAGCAAGAGCTTTATTTAGTGATAAATAATGAATCTCTTTCGAGTCGTAAAGCACTCCATCCAAATCAAATATAACTAATCTTGTCATTGCTATTATGATATAAAGAAAATAAAAATATGGAAATAAAACATTTTATATCTCACAGAGGCAATATATTAGGAGCTCAACCTGGTAGCGAAAACACCAAAAAATATATTTTAAATGCTTTGGATAATGGTTATGAGTGTGAAATTGATGTTTGGTATCAAGATAATAATTTTTATTTAGGTCACGATAAACCGAGTGAAAAAATTGAACAAGATTTTCTTTTTGATCACAAAGAACATCTTTGGATACATTGTAAGAATTTAGAAGGATTGGAAGTTTTTAACACTTATGATACTTTAAATTTTTTCTGGCATGAAAATGATAAATATACCTTAACTAGCAAAAATTTTATTTGGACATACCCAGGAGAAAAAACTGGGGGAAACTCAATAATTGTAAGCCTCGATAGTAGTGTTCCGGAAGGTAGCTATATTGGTATTTGTTCAGATAATATTGAAAAAATAAAAAATAAAATAGACAACTAATATTTTATTTTTTTATCTGTTTATTGTTTATATCAATACATTCCTTAATATGTTTTTAGCTATGAAAAACTCTTTAAAAAACTTACTAATTTCAAACTATACAATAAATTCTTATTATGGAGGTTTTGGAAATAATCTCCAACAGCTTGCCTTAGGAGCAATGTATGCAGAGTTATACAAAAATAATTTTTATTCTAAGGAGCATAAACTAGTAAATACTTTTTCAATTATTAATAACAATTTCTCAGATTTTTTTTCTAAATATAGGTTTGATTCTAGGTTTTACAATTTTGAAAATATAAGTGAAAAATTTACAAATAGCCCAATAACAGACACTCCCTTAAAAAATAAAGATGCTAAATATTATAATGAAAATTTCTATAAAATATTTCAAGACATAATTGAGCCAAATCTCAACTTTAAAAAAGACATAGAAATAGATGACCAGACCTTGGTAATGCATATTAGAAGTGGGGATATCTTTGAAAAGAGTGAAGATAATACTATTTTAGGTCATGACTACTATCTTCAAAACCCGTTAATTTATTTTCAGAATCTTATTGAAAAATATGATAAAACTATTTTAGTTGCTGCAAAACCATTGAATAATCCTGTAATAGAAATACTATCAAAAGATAAGCGAGTCACATTAAAATCTTCAACTATTGCTGAGGATTTTAATATTCTATTAAATGCAAAAAATTTAGCGACTTCTGGTGTAGGGACTTTCTCTATTGCAGCTGCTTTAGCTTCA
>MDTB01124504.1_pt1 | contig 53044 bp, 19 predicted proteins | sample 811161 | NCBI WGS metagenome assembly MDTB01 (sample SAMN05326650, study PRJNA326480) | marine metagenome | isolation source: seawater | place: Mediterranean Sea | collected 2009
ATATTATCAGTGTTGATATCTGCCTGAGTTGCACTCAATGTTAAGATATTTCCTGCATCATCGTAAGTAGCAGTAATACCTGTGCCACCTGTGATTAGAGCGTTAACTCTATCATCAACTCTTTCATCAGTAAAGTATAGATTAGTTGTGCCTTCTGTTAATGCATCAGTATCATGGTTTGCAATACTACCAACCTGTGACTGGAAGAATGTTAATGCTCCAGTAACGTTTAAGTTACCTTGAATCTCAAAGTCAGTTGTTGATTTGAAGTTAGTAACAGTAAGTCTGTTTTCAAATGGATTGTATTGTAAGTTTTGTGAGTCAGTCCTTATCTCAGTGTTTCCAGATGAAGCAGAAACGAATGTTGGGAAGTATGTTAGGTTTGAAGATGCAGTCTCAGATACATCAACCAATGATGCAGAAGAAGCATTACCAGTTACCTCACCAGTGATGTTACCAGTTATCTGTCCTGTCACACCAAGTGTGCCACCGATAGTTGAGTTAGAAGTTACATCTAAAGTATTTGTTGTTGTTAATCCTGCGAATGTTGCATTACCAGAAGTAGATTGCAATTCAACTTTAGTTGTGTTACTACCATTTTGTAATTTAAGTGTCTTAGTAGACCCCTTAATTACCATACTATCTTTGAATATTGATGTGCTATCTACAGTCAGTGTGCCATCTAGTTGCTGATTACCATCAACATTTAAGTTAGCATCAAAGTCAACATCATTAGTGACGTTAAGAGTATCATCAATAATAGTCCTACCACCAACGTCTAGAGTACCTGCAATATCAGTGTTACCACTTGACCCTGTAACAATAAACTTGTTAGTGTTGACGATAACACTACCACCAACGTTGATGTTAGATGTAGTGGTTATTGTGGAGATGTTACCAGTTGTGCCACTAAATGTTGATGCAGAAACTGTGCCATCTGCTGTGATGTTACCTGTAGCACCAAACAATGTAATTGTCTGTGCTTGGTCAGGTCCTACAAATATATCCTCTCCGAAGAATGAATCTTCAAATACTGTGATACCACCGTTAGGTACCATGATTGCTGCACTTCCTGCAAGACGAGTTGCAGTTGTGTTTGCATCAGCAGTTACGTTGCCACTTAGTAGAGAAGTTGTGCCGACTGATATTGATTCATCAACAGTCGCTGTGCCACCTATTACAGTATTACCGTTGTCAGAGTCAACTGTAAACTGGTCAACGTTAGAATTATTTTGTACCTTGAATGCTTTATTATCTGCATTAAGAATTAAGTTATCTTGGAATACTGCTTGACCATCTACGTTTAATGTAGTGTCAAAGTCAACAGCACCTGTTACACCTAAGTCATCATTGATAGTTGTAAGACCTTCTATTGTCGCAGTGCCTGCAATGAAAGTATTACCATTATCTGTGTCAACAGTAAACCTATCAACTAGAGAAGACCTAACAATAAACTGCTCATTGGTTGAGTCTATGATTAGGGTGTCAGTGATTTTTGTTTGGCCAGTAACTTCTAGCTCACCGCTAATATCTACGTCATCCGTAATTGAAACTGTGCCTGCCTGAGAGTCTAATACTAAGTTACCCGCAGTAGTGCTGATTTCGTTTGCAGCATCAACACCAATCTTAATACTGTCAGCAGTGATATCGGTTGAAGTTATCGCACCGCTAAATGTAGAAGTTGTGTTGACTAAGAGAGTATCAGTGGTTGTTAGACCAGTTACAGTAACACCAGTCGCAGTTGTGGTAAGTTTTGAGCTTCCTACATGATATAATTTAGTATTAGTACTTCCTCCTTTAAAGAATTTATTACCACTATTGTCTTGTAAAGTGATGCCATCTGCTTGGGTAATTTTCTGATTCCCAGTAGCAACAGTTTCAAAAACTGAATTAATAGCAGTAACATATCCTATACTGTAATCAGTATCAGTTCCTAATTTTAAATACTTATTATCTTCTATTAATACATGGTCTTTAAAGGTTGATGTGCTATCAACAGTTAATGTGCCATCTAGTTGCTGATTACCATCAACATTCAAGTCTCCGTCTACGTCAGCATCATCTGTAATATTAACTGTGCCACCTTGTGAATCTAGAATTAGATTTCCAGAGGTAGTAGAAATTTCTGTTGCTCCATCTACACCAATCTTAATGTTATCCGCAGTAATATCTGTAGAAGTTATCGCATGGTTAAACTGGACAGTACCTGATACGCTATGTGCATCAGAGCCAGCATTACCAATCGTTGTATTACCATTGACTTGGAATGTCCCTGCAGTAAATGTATTACCTGTCTGTGCATCTACTGTGAATGTAGCAGCAACAGCAAAGTCATCAGTTACATCGAGCGTGCCAGTGATGTCGACATTTCCACCAAAGCTTCCATCGTCAACGACGATGAGGTCGTCACCGACGTGTAAGTCAAGACCAATACCCGCGCCACCACCAACGATGAGAGTACCTGTAGCAGAATTCGTTGCATTTGTTGTATCAAATAATTTTATAGAGCCTGCGTCGATACCAGACCTAGTGCCACTAAATGCTTCACTACTGTTAGTTGCTGCATGATAAACTGCAAATCTTTCTGCTGAGTTATCCCAACCAAAGAATCCAAGACGTGCTTGTGAATCATAGTATCTAAACTCAACACCTCTATCCTTAGCATCATCTGATGAAGGAGCAGTGTCACCACCAACTGTGATGATAGGGTCATCGATAGTGGTTACTGTAGAATTTACAGTTGTAGTTGTGCCATTAACAGTGAGGTTACCCTCTATTAAAGCATTTGTATTAACAGTTAAACTACCGTCGACAGTTACATCATCTGTAAATTGAGAGACTGCATTTACTGTTAGGACATCTGTGTTAGCATCGCCAATCGTCGTCAAAGGAGCGTTGATTGTTACCCGCTCATTCATTGTAACAAATCCATGCACAGTTAGTGAGCCATCTGTGGCATTTCCTTGACCGACACGTCCTATTGTAGTAGCACCTGATTCTCCTAAGATGGAGAATTCAATAGTATCATTAGTTGCTACCTTACCAACGTAGAAGTCATCACCAACATGTAAGTCTGCAACTATTCCTGCACCACCCGCAACTCTTAAGTTAGCATCTGCATCATTAGCAAATGAAGCATTGTGTGCTGCTGATGCTCCAACATACTGACGATATTTTACATCAACGTTATTAAGTAGAGAAGGACGTGTGCGAGCAGTGCCTGCGTCCTTAACTACGATTCTATCAGAAACATATAAGTCAGTGCCCACTCTGACATCTTTATCAATATTAACACCACCCGCATATGTTGCGTTACCACCACTGGTCAATGTGATTGCAGATTCTGATGTTGTAGAGTCAACAACTATATTATTTGTCCTTTCAAAAGTATTGACACCACCGACATTTAGACTACCTTCTATGTCTGTATTACCATTTGTAGAAGACACTTTAAATGTCTGGCCACTACCATTGGTTATCGTGAAGAATTTACCAGTAGTATCGAGTGTAATATCATCGTGGAATACTGAATCATTATCAACGTCTAAGGTTGAATTGAATGTAACAGCAGAATCTACATCAAGAGTGCTGTTAAATGTTACTCCACTATCCACATCCAGTGTGCCATCTGTATGTGTATTACCATTATCTGTATCAATATCAAATACGCTAGTGCCACCCGCAGTTTGAATCTCGAATTTTTTATTGTCTGCTTGTATAAGAAGACCATCAGTTATATTTGTCTGTAACTGAATGTCAACTGTACCTTGAATAACTGTGTTACCTGTCGCACTTGCAACAGTAAACTTATCAGTAGTATTATCTCTAATTGCGAAGTTGGCATCTATGTCAACAGCACCATCTATTTCAACGTCACCATTCAAGTGAGTTGTGCCACCAACGTTAAGGTTTTCAGAAATGCCTGCACCACCAGTTACTACCAGTGTGCCAGTTGTAGGTGTCTTCCAAGTAGAAGACGTATTGGTTGTTAGACGGAGATTCCCTGCAATAACAGGAGCGTCAGTGCCAGAGTAAACTTCGCTGACATTGGTCGCGTCGTAGAGGAAGCGATAGCCGCCAGTGCCAGACCACATGTTAGAGTCCGCGTAATTCTCATCCCAACCGAAGAAACCAAATCTTTCCTGTGTATCATAGTACCTAAATTCTACACCACGATCCTTGTTATCGTCAACTACTAAAGTATCCTCACCACCAAGTGTGATGATAGGGTCTTGCACAGTAATAGTTGTGGAGTTGACAGTCGTGGTTGTGCCATCAACTTGTAAATCACCACGAATTTGGACTAGACCTGTGACTGCATCGTCATCATTAGGGTCTAATACCATTGTGGCATTAGTTGTAGATAAGGTATTATCTTGGAATTGATAACCTTCTACGTTTACTCTATTAGAAACATTAGTTGCACTAATAGTGATATCATTATCAGATGTTATATTGATGTTAGCGTCACCACTACCTGAGTTAGTAGATGAAATACTAAGTGCTCTAGGCATCGTAGTATTCTGGGTGAGTTTAAAGTCTAGATTACCATCACCAGTCTTGTCTAGTATCTGGTCGATTGCACCATCTAAAGTGATGTCTGTATCAGAGAAGTAAGTCCTTACATTAATATCAACTTCTCCTGCACCACCATCAGTGAGAGATATACTGTTACCTTGTCCTGTATGATGATGACACCAGTAGTAGAGAGTTGCGGGTGCATCAGCCTGCACTATCCATGTTACTGTGCGAACTGTAGCAGAAGCAAACTCAGCAGTATACTCTGCCATAGTTTTCTCAACACCATCTAATGTGTAGACAATCCCTGGCATGTAGTGAGCACCACCAGGAACTAAGTCTCCATCTTCTGTAAGACTAAACATTAATGGGTGAGGTTGACCACCACCATAGGTAGCATTAGTGGAATCATTCTGATTGAAGACGTATGTTACTCCTCTCTTGACATTCAAGACAGGTGTTTCTACACCATCAATATAGAATACACCAGTTGATTGTCCTCCAACAGTATCTACACCAACTGTGACTGTTTTGTTAGTAACTAACTGTTGAGTCCCACCACTACCATCACCTGTATTATTAACACTAAAGAGTAAGTTACCAGTTGTATCATTTACCTTCGTATAGTTAAGGTAATTAAATCCTCTATAACCAGTAACAGGAGTTAATTCTTGGTCTAATTCAAAATGCTCATGTGAGTTACCATCAGCAAACGAAACGCGATTATTTTGTAGTTGAGTATTATCTACACCCGCAGCAGCGATGGTTACGAAACCACCTTCTATACTGTTTCCTGCATCCCATGCAGTTACATCAAAATCTTCTTGGTTAAATGCTGCTATACCTTTTTGTGGTGCTATAGCAGTCCCTAAGTATCTCCAACTTCCTGCATCAGATGAATCTGTATGAGTAGGCTCTCCTACTCCTGCACCGATATCTAATATTGCTTCATATAAAACGTCAGAACTATTCTTTATCTTAGAATATCTTGGATATGCTGAAGAGTTACTATATGCTGCAGCAAAACTTCCCTGTGTTGCAGTTGCAATAGGAGAAGTCTGTGCGAATGTTAAACGACCATATCTATCAACGTTGAAGTTGGTTGTGTTAACAGTTTCAGTACCTGTGGTAGCAGAGATAAGAGGTGTATCTGCATTACCTATTGGGTTGTAGTTATCAACAACAACTGTTGTATCAGCAAGGTCTAAGAATGGGTTAGATGATTGACCATTACCATTCTGGACAATAACACGTCCACTACCACCAGTGATTGTCCTACTAACTATTGTGCCTTCTGCCTGACGTGATATCAGACCGAATGTGGTCATGTTAGATAGAGATGTTAAGTCGCTATCTAATGGTTGAGCGTCAGCAATTCCATACGCTGCTAAAGATGTAGGAGTTGTAGCATCTACAATACGACCTCTAGAGTCGATAGTTACCTGAGAATATGTGCCTTGTGCGTCTAAGTTATTTGCATCGTAATGTGGTAGTGCGACCACATAGTTTAATTCTGCTGTGATGGTTAAGTTTGCAGACCCATCAAAAGTACCTGCTCCAGACATATCACCACCAAGTGATATCTGACGAGCGTTAGCAAGACGTGTAGCAGTTGCAGCATTACCAATTACAGATGCAGTAATTGCACCCGCTTCAAAGTTACCGTCAGCATCCCTTTTAACAAGAGTGTTAGCGGTGTTTGATTCGGTTTCAATAGGTCTCTCATACTTTAGAGAGTTCCATGCTGTAACACCGTCTCCTATTTTAATACGTGAAGTATCAATCTCAATACCCAACTCACCCTGAGCAAGTATCGGATTGACGTTAGCCCATTGCTGTGCACCGTCACGTCGTAGTTGTAGTCTATTTGCCATTACCTTTTATTTTGGGCTGCAGACGATTCCGTCTGATTTATTTATGCAATAACGAAGAGACCCCACGTTTCTGTTATGCTGCAGGCACTTCTGCAGGTTCCTCTACCTCAGTAGGTTCTGGGGGAGCAGGATTCAGATATTGTAGTGTCTCGATAGCACCAAGTAATTTGAGAGCAGTTGCCTCATTATCCTTGATTTTTTTTGCTAACTCTTGGTTTTCTGAAATAAGACTGCTATAGCGAGTTTGAAATTGCTCTAACAATTCTTCTTGTGTAGCAGTTTCCTTCACATCAACTGGCATGGTTTTCTCCATTTACGATAATTTGTTTAAGAAGAGATTTGATTTCACTCAAATCTAATTTTACAGCATCGACATCGGTTTGTAAAGCTTTGAAACTTTCTTCCTTTGCCTTCCTCTTATTATAAGCTGTCATATAATCATCATACTCTGTTTTGTTACAGTTTACAACAGCATTTGAATCTGGGTCTCTGTACCATCCATCCTTTCCCTTAACAGGGATTAGGTCGTTTGAGTATGGCTCTATATGGTCTGTGGTTTTGTCTGGACTTGACATAGGTCATCATTATGTGTACAATCAACCGTGTTAGGTTGCAAGAGCTATTGCCCTTAGGTCAGCAATGAGTGGTACTCGTGCCTGATTCTTAGAGCGCATTACGATTTTTAATTGGAAAGCATTGAAACTCAATCCTTTCTTCTCGTATGCATAATCCTTCCAAAGATATTCATCTGTTGGACTTGTATCATAGTCTTGATTCAAGGTTGTAATTGGGTCTCCAATCGGTGACCATCCAACGTTATTGGGGTCAGCGTTGTCACCTGTTTTGAAAGCACGATAATAAATTCTTACTTCCGTTTGTGGGTGTCTAGTGATTTGGAAATCAACCTTAATTGCTCGCGCTTCACTACCCAATCTTGCAAGACGAGTAATATAAACCGCGTCGTTTTGGTCACCTGTAGGTAACGTCGATACGTCCTGAGTCCTATCAATATCACCTTGTTGTCCGTATGGTGAAGGACCACCAGGCCATATGTTGACTCTGTTTGTAGTCGTAATAAGCGACATTCTATCTAGGTCAATACATGGAGACACAGTTTCTTTTTCTGTGCTCAGAGTTATTGCCATAGTTAGAGACTTATTACCATCCAGTTTGTTTTGCTCATTAACCTTAGATGCAATCATCTGAGGTGATGTAAATGAGTTTTCTTCATTAAGCACGACATCATAATATGTGCCATTATTAATGAATGAAGACTGGTCTCTAGGAGATGACCCTCCTTCACCACCACCATCACCAACCGATGTAGCAGTGGTAGTATTTACACGAGCAATAATCTCAGTTTCTGGAATTTGCATTGTGGAAACAGTAGGAGTCAAGCACTCAAACTGGACGTTTTGTGTGCCCCATACTTCAGCACCACCACCACGAATACCATTAGAAGCAACGTGGTCTACTGCTAACATGTAAGTATCAATCCAAGGACACTCAATGCTAGAGTGGACTTTATTGATTTCTGTTAGTGGTATACCATCTAAGTTATAACATTCAACTACTGTGCCAGATGGATGCTCTACATCTGCAGTACCATTACTACCTCTACCAGAAGTAGCAACAGTTATAACTTGACCATTAGATGATATTGAAGAATATGTTATAATTTCATCGCCAATTTTAAGATACCCAGGATTTAAGTTTCCTATTGCAGCACCACCAATGATGTTATGGAATTGTGATGCATCCTGCACCTGTATACTTGTACTTGATTGTGCAAGTGTAGTAGTTAATGTTGTGTCAGGTACCTCAGATACAATACCCATTAACTCAACGTTGTTTGTGCGTTGATGCATACCATGATTTCTATGATAGATAAGTACTTCCTTATCATCAGATGGGAATGATGGTGCTTGAGTTGGATATGCAGTATATGAATCTCCTGCATAGTTAATGGATGTGATAGTAGCACTTGTGCCACCAGGTTCGTTTAGTGTATCAGATGTATCGAATGCCTTAGTAATGAAATTCAATATTAATGTTGAAGTACCTGAATCATAAGATGTGCATGTACCTACTGCACCTGATGTTGACCCTGTTACTTGGTCACCGACTTCAAACACACCGTTGAAGATTGCAGATAATACAATCGTCGCTGTAGATTGTGATGAAGTTAAACCTTGGAATGGGTCACCGTTAGTATCGAGGAAACCAGCTGAGAATATTCCACTGATATCTGTCAATGTCATTTTCTCTGGGTCAGATACTGCATCGTATTCTTTAATAGTACCTGCAGCACCTGATGGTTGCTGTACTATTCTTGCACCAACTGTAAAGTTATAATTATTACCCGCAGGCATTAATAACTGTTGTGATGGTTTGATTGTTTGGATTGGGTTTTCAATAAGTTGATGAATACCTCTATTACCACGTCCTAACTCAGCGTTATTAAGAATAACTGTGCCAGTAGGTTGTGTGAAACTTGCACGGTATATTGTAAACTTCAAATCTTCATACTGGTCAGCAGTCCATGTAGATGCGTTTTGTGATTTGAATAACACACCTGAGTATGGTTGCTCAGATATAGTCCTTGTGCCTGACACATCAATGTCACCCATTCTGGATATCCAAACTTGATATACATTAGAGTCAGATAGAAGCACAACACAATATTCTGTATCTGCCTTGATGTATACAGGAGACCTAAAGACAAATCTTGATGGTATTGCTGCGTTGTCTGATAATTCAATCTGGTCGGAATCAACTGTGCAGTCAGAGAAAGGTAGAATCTCTTTACTTGGATAACCATTTTCCATAGTCCTTATCTGCATAGAGATAGGAATATTACTATCCTTAGTCTTGAAGTAGATATCAACACTACTTAAGAATACACCACCTTCTTCTGCAACAAGGAATGATTGTGCAAGAGGGTCATACCAACCAATCTGACGTGTAGATGTCCTAGTAGTTGTAACAGTCCTTGTGTCATTAACCGTATCTCTAACAACCTCAGCGTTTCTAATTGCTAGGATATTCTCTCTAACAACCCTCAATGTACCTGTTGCCTGATATGTGGTATCTGCAGAAGAATCTACGTCACCTGATGCCTTACTGTTAGTATTAGATGTTGTAAATCTAACTGAGCGAGTACCTGTTGCCCAACGTGGGTTTGAATCATTCTTAGGTGATGGGATAAACAATGTACCTTGTAGGTTACCAATGTTATCTGACAATAGACGTCTGTCTCTAACAACAGCACGTGCACCTGATGTCTGTCCTACTAATACCTCACCAACGTTAGCGTTACCAAAGAAGTTTGGATTGACACTTTCTGCCATTGCAGTGATATCAATATTCAAGAAGTTAGTTTGTGATGCATATGACTCTGCTAATCCTGCTTGTCCGACACCGTATGGGTCAGTCTTTAATCCATCATTTGCAGGAGCAACTTTTAATTGACACTTAGATGTTTGACCAATAACTGTCTCACCAACAACGAAAGGTGTTTCGTTTGTATTAGGGTCTTGTGTAGATGACTTAGTAATCTCAATGACCTTAGGTAACATGTAACCAGTAACATCCACACCATCGAAGAATGCATACATTCTTGTGCGTGGTTTTAGTCTGTCAACGTTAAATCCAATATTTCTTGAGCGAATCCAAGGTACTACTGATTGTGATAATATTGTATCACCAAGTGATTTTCTTTCAATCTTCGGTATAATACGTGTCCTGATACCTTGTCTTGCTTGGTTATTAACAACCCTCCAAGTCCTTCTTTCATGTACGAATAGTGGTTGTCTTCCCTGTCCGTGACCTAATCTACCAAGTCTACGACCACCAGCTGAGAAACTACCAGACCTATTTCTAAATCTAGTGCTAGAAATTAATGATTCACCAGTCCAGTTGGTTCTCCAACCACCCCACTGAATAGGAGCAAAACCGTTTTGGTCAACCTGTAAATCTCTTGCTACAGCAGAGAAGTCACCTTCTACGTTTTCAATTCTTGCGGGTTTACGCTCGATGTCAATCCAGTCATCAGATGCAGGAGTTAAGTCAATACGACCAATGAAAGTAAACACGTTGAATGGGTTTACATTCTCTACTCTAGATGCATATGGTTGTGTAACAATAGGAGCATCAACGTAAGGTAACATAACCATGTTACCCTGAGTTTTAATTACATTGGTTGAGTCTGCTAAGTTTAATTCGAGCGGGACATTGGTTGTATAATGAGAAGGACGTAAATGACCTTGGCTAAAGTCCATGCTGCATTTATAGTCAACATTAAGGACGTCACCAATAGTATGGTCTGTAAAGTCATCAACAATGTATCCATTCTTAAGTCTATCAAATCCATTATCGTCATAAGATTTAGTGTTCTCTGCCTGCGATTCTAGCATAGTTAGAGACGTATAGTACTCAACATGTGACAATCTTGTTTCAATGTCACCAATATCCTTCATCGTATAACGACGAATAATCTCAGGGTTGATTAAAATGTCTCTTTCTACATCATAAACGTATGGACGATATTCAATTTGTGCTAACAACATAGCGTTGTCAATGTTGTCAGGAGGTGGAAGGTCTTCCGAAGATACACCTTTGACAATTTTTAATTGGTTATCGTGAGTTAAGAATAACTTATCTGCTCTAGGTAAGTAGTAACAATAGTCGCATCTAAATTCGCTATTAACTTTGGGTATGTCAAATATAGTAGACCCTCCCGAGCCACCACTGGTATCAAAAGTCCTCGCAGCGAAATCTAATGATGCACAGTTTACATAATAAGGTGCAGTAATAAGACCACTACCTGACGCTAATTCACCCACACCTGGGCGGAAGTCAATTTGGTCTCTTAGGAAGTTAATAGAACCATCCAGTTTGTATTTAGGAATCTCTTTGAAGGTAATACCAGTATATGATTGGTTACTGAAATAATCACCTGATGATTCATGGACGAAGTAATCAAAGATAACAAGAATCTTTCTAATAGGTGGTGTAAACTGTGGTAGTCTAGTCATCTTAGACACATCATAATAATGTGCTTTCTGTCCTGCATCTAATTCAAACTGACTGGTAACAACTTTACTACCTTTAGTTACAGACCCTTCTGCGTCATCAATAATACCAGATAATACAACGTTATCATCATCAACACCGTCAATAGTTTCACCTGGGATGAATGGAATTTCATTAAGAGCAACAAAGTATAGTCTTAATGTGGAGTTGATAAACTGAATAACTCTACCACGAGCACCAGATGTCTTACCTACAACAACACTACCATTGTCAAAGAATCTAGATTCTGTTAATACAAGATAAGGTGCTGTAGCATCAGCATCATTCTCTGATTCGTATACTGCTTGAATTTTATAAACGTCATTCAGTGCAAATGATATTTCTTCGTCTTCAATACGTGACCCATATAAGTTACCATATGCTAGACCATATCTCTGTTGGTCTTGCTGTACACGTGTGCGACTAACTTTAAGTGCACGCATTTTTGCAGCAGTCTTAATTTTCTTGGTAACAATATTTTTAGATACCAACGCGGTTAATTTAACAGTGGATACATTTGCTAGTCCGTCAATAGTAACTGACTGTCTGTCAGCACCAAATGTAACTGTCAATGTGCCTGCATCATTTAATGCATCTATGTCAAGGTTATCACCTGGGGAGTATGCTGACCCTGATTCTGCTAATACTGTTAGGAAATAATTTTCATTATCTAATGTAGCAAACTGCTCAGATTCTGGTAGAGATACAGTAACACCACCAGATACAACTGTCTTATTATTAAATGTCCTAAACACAAAGAATGATTCGTCAGCGATTGACTTCATCGATGTGCGAGGTGTATCAATGGTCATCTCACCATTCTGGTAGTCTTTCTGGAATACGAAAGGACGCATTCTTAATAGATTGGTGTAGTCACCATCAGTGATACTACCCTTAGTTAATCCTGTCTCTAGTAATGCTGTCTGTGTTTGAAAGTCAAAGATATAACTTGACTGTCCTGTTGCAGCATTTGTTGATACTGTATTGATACCACTAGATGTATCTACTCTTGCAATTCTTAGAGTCCTTTCACCTTCTCCTGTGGAGTTTACAGGTGTAACAACATCACCTGGGCGAAGGTCTGCTGCCATCTTGGTATTGTTACCTATAATATTTGTATTTCCTGCTTGGTCAATAGTTACACTAACACCTTCAATAATTGCTTGGTCATTTAGTAATAAGTTTGCACCAAATGTAACTGCATTACTTGCGTTTCTACCTCTAACTGTCCTTGCATCAGTCAAGTTAAATGAATGTGCTGCTTCTAATGTACCTATAACACGACCATCTCTTTCTATAACTTCACCGTTAATAAAGTCACCTGATACTTGCTCAACAAAACAATGTGTGCCACTTCCTGCATCAGCAACGAAACCTCTAGCGTTAGATGTCCTACCTTTTAATACATCACCAATAACTACTGCATTGTTTCCTGCAGCAAAGTTAATACCTGTCCACATTTGTGCATCAAATATCCACATATCGTAGATACCCGCATTATCATCCTGTAACTGAATTGTGCGACATCTACCAATCTGTCTACCAACAATAGAAGATGTATTGTTTAGTGTCCAGTCATCATACAATTCTAATGTTTGATATGCGGAAGTAACACCTTCACCAGTTAGGTCAGGCCACCCATATATGTCATACACTTTCATGAATTGACCTAGACGGAATGATATAATACCATTCTGCACACATTCAAAATCTCTAGGTTTAGGAGCATCTACAAATTCTGGGACTAAAAACTCAGTCCTATATCCTTTAACGTAAGCACGACCTGGGGATATCTCAAATGACATTAAATCATCTGATGCTAAATTACCATTTGCAGATGTTGACCCTGCACGATACACACCGTTGTTAAAACCATCATCTAAATTTTCTCTAGGTGTAATAGTAAATGTATCAATTACATAGTCACCTGATTCTTCATATGTCCTACGTGCTAATGATTTCTCTAATTCAGAGTATGCTGTAGAAGTAACAAATTCCTCTACCTTAGAATTATTAAGACGTAGTAATTCAATAAAGTTTTTATCTGTAGTATCGTTTATTGCTTTCTTTACAAGACTTGTCCTGATTCTAAATCTATGACCACCTGGGGCAGAATAGTTAGATGTGCCTGCAGCGTTGTCATTTAGATTAGGGTCATCTTCTGGAGTTACAATAGATTCACTAACTTCCAAACCAACACGATATGATGGTGTGTTAGTATACTGGTCAAGGATTAAATATGAAGATGGAATATCTACAAAGTGTCCTCTAATAAAATATACACCAGAATTAATATAAGCAACAGATGCCACTGCACTTGATTCAACTGGTAACAACTGTCCGAATGGTGACCCAACTTCAATCAAAGTTGTGCCGAAAGTTATTTCATTCTCTGCTAATAACTGCTCATTTGGTTGGAAAGTTTTAAGAGTTGTATCAGAAGTGGTGTCACCTGACTCAACATATTTGACATATAACGTTACATACCCACGAGATGACTCAGTTGATGGAATTGAATAGAGGACTTTCGCCTTGATGCCAGTGGTGATACCCTCAATTATTTGTCCATTTAACTGTGTCCTATATGTCTCAACGTCAACACCTAAGAAAGACTGCTGTAATATAATTGCTTGCACTTGAAGGTCATATCCTACCTGACCTGGGATAACCATAGCACCTTCTTTGAAGAAGTGCTGACCTATGGACTCCATTTGATTCTGCAGAATTGACTGCATAGTAGTCAATTCTCTTGCTTGGATTGGATATCCTGGGCGGAAAAGGACTCTGTAAAAATTGTTGTCCTTATCGAAATCGTCGAAATAAGGAGAAATATTCAGATTAGTATTCTGTGGCATCTTAGAACTCGATTACGATTTTTATATCCTCGATTTGGTCACCCGCACGAGTAATTGCTCCTCTGTTATCTATGTAGATAACTTCACCAGAGTTAGGCTCAACTTCGGGTTTAGCATAGCCGTTGGTGAATGCCATACCTAAATCATATTCTGTGTTGTTTATGATTCTAGTACTAGCACCTGATACAATCGGGAAGTTGATATCAGGGTCAGCAGATGCACCAGATGTTGCACCTACAACAGGGTTTCCACCTTCAAACTCAATTAGATTTCCAGTGAATTCTGGGAATACACCGTCAATTCTATTTTGATAATATTTTAACACTTTAGTTGTGTTATTCCATGATATTACACGACCACGTGCAGTCACCTGTTGACCACCAATAGTTCTGGATTGTGTAATAATTTCGTCAGTCTGGAAGTTACCTGTAAAGGTTGGTGAAAAGATAACTGCCTTTGTTGCTGATAATGTAAGGTCAGAAGTTAATTCTTCTGTGCCATACTTGTTAGGATTGATAACCAAACCAATACGACGATAGTCGTTATCAGTTGGGAAGTCACCACTACCTTCAGCGTATGTAAACTTGGTATTAATCATGACTCGGAATCCACCTAACTCAGTTGCAGGGGATGCTCCATGTCCTTCTACTGGGGCAATAACAACTTCAACACTACCGCCTGTTCCTGTACCTGCTCCAATACCATTAACTTCATCGATAATTACTTTACCGAATGTATATCCACTACCACCAGATGTTACAGTAGCAGATACAATTCTACCACCATCAACAACGAGTGATACACGACCACCAATACCATCTCCTTTAATAGGGACGTTTTCGTATGTACCGTTATTATATCCACTACCAGAAGAAGCGATAATAACTGTATCAATTTCTCCACCAATAGCATCTGCTACAACTGCTGTATCAAACAGCACTGGCATATATTCGTTAGAGAAAAACTTCAAAACCTGTCCAACTGGAATGGTATACATATACTTCCAACGATAACCATCAGCAGTTGTGATGATAGATGTAGAAGTACCTGTAGGCTCAACAGTTGAAGGTTTACCGTTAGGGTCGCTAGGTGATGTACCGTTATAGATGCACTTATATACTTGATAACTTGAGTTTACAACATAGAAATCTGCATCATATAATTTAGTTGCACCAGAAGATGCAGTCTTTGTAGCACTATAGTCATGTCTATACATGTCATACACATAACCCAATCCACCAGTAGTTTGCTCTGGGGGAATCCAGTCAGTACGTCTGATAACTTGAATAGTATCATTTGCCAAGACCCTCTTAAGGGATATCATATCCGCATAGTCGTCGGAAAATTCTTGGAAAGAATCTACTGGGTCAGGTGGTGCATTTTCGTTATCCCATGTCTGTGGACGACCAATGAATACGTACAAACGGTCACGGTCAGCTCCAGCTAAGAGGTCGGACTGTGTTGGGTCGGGACCCTCAAGTGCACTTCTGAAACGTTCGGCAGTAAAGATTCTAAATTGGTCGGTTAATAGTGCCATGTCTAGCGATTGCCTTCTTTATATTTATAGGGGTTAGTCTTCTTCATTTCTGATAAACGTTGTATATTCAACAGAAATGATGTCGGCTTGTGCTCCTGAGGAGTTTCCTCTCAAGATTTCACCGACTGTAAACTTATAAGTTGGGTCATTATCTACAATATTTTCAACTGTTAGTGTAAATTGTCCTGATTTAGGACCTGTTACACGAGTGGTTGTTGTTGCAGTTAAACCTGATGTTAATCCTTCTACTACCTCTCCTATGTTAAACAGGGTAGTAGTGTTATATGTAATGATAATAGTTGCGGTTGATGTATGAGTATCACCGTCTCCCAATTCACCCGCAGCTTGGATAGTTGCGGTTAGAGGTGTTGCATTACCATCATATATCTGGTCTCCAATTTGGAATAGAGTGGTGTTTTGTCCACCTAATGTTTCCTCAATACCATATTTAGACGAGGCGATGCCACCATCTAGATTAATTTGGTTTTCATATTCAGTGCCAGTATTAATAAGGTCAATAATTCCATCACCAGCTCCATCCAATTCATCATCATCTTCAAATTTTCTATTAAGAATTAATCCTAAGGGATCTGTAAATGTGACAATATCATTTCCCTCTAATTCTAATAAGTTATGTGGAGGAACACCAGTGCCAGTAGACCCAGATGTGCCTCCTACAAATGCTATGATTTGAGATTTCTCATTAGACCTACCACCATCAATGAATGCTAATTCATCAACTTGGAATGTTAGATATAGTGACCTAGTAGTAGGATCCCAGTCATATACAATAGCAACTCTGTTATTAGATGATTCAACAACACGTCTTACCTTATCAGTAACAGAGAAATCATACTGTGTGATACCTGTATTTGCATCATCTTGTAAACTATCTAATGTAACCTTCTGGTCAAAACGGAAATTTACACCTCTATCACATCCAGTAAATGATGTTGCAGTTTTACCTGTATATCTAATAACTTCTCTTCCAACCAAAAACTTACCTGATCCTGGATATGGGTCAGTAGTTTCTATGTGGATAGTTGTGTCATTCGAGTCAACGTTTGTAAGTATACCAGACAGATTGTATAGGACACTGTTTAAAGATTGACGATTTCTTGCAGTACGGATCAGGTCAGTGTCTCTTGTGAAGATAATACTCGGTGTTCCCTGATATCCGCCACCTCCTGATATAAGGTCGATGTTTGTGATAACACCTAAGTCAATAAATGCTGCAGCAGATGCACCACTTCCACCACCACCTATGATTTGTATGAGTGGTGGTGTCTCAAAGAATTCTCCTGCATTGGTCAAAGATATAGAAGATACCTCACCAAACTGGTTTACAGAAGCAACACCAGTTGCACCCTGTCCACCTCCACCAGAAATAATAATATTTACATCTTCTTCTGTATAGTTTCTACCTTGCTGCTGAATTGATAAACCTGTTAGCAGTCCTGTGATAGGGACTAATTCTGCACCACTACCTCCACCACCTTCTATAACTGCAGTAGAATCAAAATAATTATCACCAAATCCAGTCATCTGGATAAAGTCTATAGCACCATCATCCTTTAAATATACATTACCAGTAGCATATCCATTAGAATTTTCATCCTCAATCTTTAAACGTAAAGGGTCATATCCCTCACCTGGGTCTAATACCTCTACTGCTATAATTTCTCCTGCAACTCCTGCTATAACTGGTCTTAACACTGCCTCTCTAATAGGTGTGCCACAGTTTCCTATACGAAGTCTGGGTGGGTCATTTGAATCATATCCACTTCCATTGGCAGTAACGTACACCTCTCTAACACCGTAGACGCTGTTAAACATCGGGACGATTTGTGCACCAGAGCCAGGAACTGTACGTGTCATACGATTACTAAGTCACCTATCATGTTGACGTGTGAAGGAACTCCACATTGGTATTTGTAAGTTGTGCCTGCTGCCAAATCCATAGGCACAGTGTAATACTGAATTCCTTCGGTATCACCACTTACACCATCAGTAATTAAAGCTCCTCCTGCTGATACTTTGATTTCAAATGGGTGTGATGCACCTGTTGTATTATTAAATCTATAAGTAAATCCTCTATACAAATAGAGAGTTGGGTTGGCATCAGTTGTAGCAACACCAGCTCCATTGAAAGTATATGCTGAAGAACCATTTGCCCCAATATTCCATCCTATCCCAGAAGAAGCAACTCTTTCAAAGGTACCGTTATCACAGAATATTACTTTTCCATTTTCATTTTTATTCTGTCCAATCTTCATGCCTAACTCAGCTGTTATCGTTAGCTGATTAGAAACCAAAGCAGTTGTAACACCAGTACCACCCAAAACCTCAACACCAGATGTTGCAGCTACAGCAGTATAACTTCCACTGTCACCTGATACAGATTGCAATGCATTTTGCACAACGTTAGGTGAGGAGTTTGTAATTGTTAAATTATCTCCTGCAACATCTGTTGATATACCAGTGCCACCTACAAAATTAATTAAAGTAGATGCACTATTTGCAGTCTTACTATTATTATCTGTCCCTATAGTAGTAAATACATTTTGGTCAGGAGCACCTAGTGTCCCTGTCATATTGATAGTAACTGTGTCACCAGCTATTGAAGTGGATATGTTTGTGCCACCCGCAATAGTTAAAGTATCAGTTGCAGCAGATGCTGTGGTTGCTCCACTATCTGCGTTTACAGTTTCAAATAAATTTTGTGTGCTACCTCCACCACCTGTTGCAGTCTCATCATTGGCAGGATACCAGTAACTATTAGTGCCATCCCATTTCAATACTTGTCCATCAGATGCACCACCACCTACAGTTAAGTCAACATCACTAAGAAGACCTATACTACTACTCTCACTTATTATGTTTACCCAACCGCCTGATGTTGCAAATCTTGCTTTAGTGTCACCAGACACATACGCAAACATACCATGATGCACAGTGTTATCTGGTAAATCTCCTGTAGTGGCAAACACATTGCTATACTTTAACTTACCATCAGCACCATCAACATATGTTAATGCAGCACCTGTGCCACCAGCCCAGAATTTAATATCTCCTGTGCCATTTGGCATTACAGTTATATCACCATTAGCAGATGATATAATTTTGTTTCCTGCTACATCAAGGTCTGCTGTTAAAGAATCTAAAGCACCCTCAGCAAACTGAGACCCATTCCATTTTAGGAATTGTCCTGCACTGGGAGACCCGACGTTTATCTGTAAATTAGTGTCATTACCAAGATTGGTATATAACTCATCGATGACTGAATTTAATTTTATAGCTCCATCTCGCAGGCTGTCACCTGTGCCATCATTCGCTGAAGAGCCTATATTAAGATTTTGCTTTGCCATTTTCGGTAGTTTTCTACAAGTTTATTTATGTGCCATCGAAGGATTGTGCAGTAGAGTCAAAGTTACTTGATGTAGAATCAAATCTATTCTGCAAATCTCCACTTCCACCAGAACCAGATACAGTCAGATTTGCCTGATTTGAATCAAGTGGTGAGTTTTGGGCATTGTTAGCTGGTACAGGTCCGATGATTCGACAACGATACTTATACCCTGTCATATATGCCAGACCAGTAACACTATATGATGCTGCTGTTGCACCTGTGATAGCAGCAAATGCAAATCCACCATCAGTTGACCTATACCACTGATAAGCGATAGTTCCGTTTTCTGGTAAGATTTGTGCGTTAACTGTGAATGTCGCAGTTTCACCCGCATTGACTGTGGCACTTTGAGGTTGCAATGTAAACTGCAACGTTGGTGGTGTAGGTGCATCTCCACCATCATCATCACCACCTCCCTGATCCTGTTGGACAGGTGTCACTGTGAATGTTGTATCTATAGTTTCCCTTGTTGTCAATCCAATCATATAAGGGAAATCAGGAGCATCTTGGTCATCAACAGACAAGAAATAAGCATATGTCCCATCAGGATATTCTGGAGTTACACAAAATCTACCATTATGGTAGTCAAGGCTTCCAGTTCCTTCCACATATTCCCAATCCACAATCAAAGCACCAGCTGGTGGATTTTCACTTGTGCTACCATAATCAGGTCTTCCTGCTGCTTCAGTATCTCTAGCAGAATATGAGCTAGACATAGTAGTAGTGCTAGAAAGACTATCCCAAGGTTGTGTATAACCAAACGGACCGTAAATAGGAAATCCATCAAATGATATTCCTATCATTTTAGAATGACCATCAGGATGTCTAATATTATCACCGTTATACTGAGTAGACCCATAGTAATCATTATATGATGCTATTGAAGACCCCTCTCTCCAACAGTCAAGAAAATGTGTATCATGATAATGATATTGTCCAGACTGCTCTGGATGTCCACCACAAGAGTCAGGACCGAAGGTTACAGGTGAGTTAGGGAAATGTGCATTCCAACTAAAACCTGGGGGTGGGTTACCACCAGTCCCTGCACTGGGATTGAATAGTGCAACACCATTTGCAGCAACTCCGATAGTGCCTAATGGTGTGGGACCTCTACCATTTCTTTGGTCATAATATTCATATGTTCCTGTTGTAGGAGTCAGTGCTTGGTCACTTACGATTAAATCTAATCTATCATCTGCTGCTAACCAACATTCTCCTGCAATGGATGTGAATGTTGTTCCTCTGAATATAAACGTTAACTTATAATCATTAAAAACAAATAATATTCTATCATCCACTTTAATGCTTGCATTAACTCCTGTGAATAATGCAATGTCGTTAACGGATAGTGTTACAGATCTGATAAATCCGTCATGGGTATACTGATTAGAATCAAAAACTCTACTAATACCAAATGTTCCTCCACGGTATAAGAAATCATGGTCAAAGTCCTGCTCTGTTACTGTGTTTGGATTATTCTCATTAGGAAAAGTACCGAAAGATACTGGTCTTGGTAGACCATCTGATGCTACGGTTATAACCTTTGTTGCGTTATTAAATGATGCTGTTGCTGCCATGATATTATTTAGATGTCATCGAAGATTTGGTTAGGTGTGAATCCTGTAATTACAGTTGCACCTGTTTGGACAGATAATACAGCAGATAGTGAGTAGACAGGAGTTGCACCCGCAGCAGTTATTGCTACACGATACTCATCACTATCATCAGCTTGTGTAGTTGCATTAGTGAAGTATGTTGCTTGGTTAGCACCAATAATGTTACTCCAAGTTTGTGTGCCATACTCCTTCTTCTGCCACTGATAATTCATAGTAGAAGTATTAGTTACAGTAGAAACAACTGTGAATGATGCAGTCTGACCTTGATTGACAGTTACGTTAGTTGGGTCTTGAGTAATAGCAATTGTACCCTCAGTAATTGTAGTGCCACCAGTGTATTCACTACCCTCACCCGCAAGGATATCAAATCCACCATTTACAGGTGTGCCTGTAGGTTCTACGAAATCATCTGGGACTTCTGTTTCAACTAAAACTGAAGGCATAGAATATCCAACACCAGCTGACTTAACATCAATCCTTGTAATACCAGTCAATGCCTTGATATTTGCATCGAATCCAGAAGATGATATAACGTCAACGTTAGGACGTGAGTCATAACCGTCACCTGGGTTTGTGAGGATTGCGTTAGTTATCTGACCACGTGTAACAGTAGCAAGTGCAGCTGCATTTCTACCTTTGACTGAACCTGTATATTCAAATGTAATCAAAGAGTTAGAAGACTCAATTAGAGCAACTTCTCTTGCAAATTCTTCACCCTCTATTAAGAGATTGTCACCAGATTCTATTGGTGGCACAACTGTTGCTGCAATAACGTCAGCGTCACTACCAATGTATGAGAATCCAACAAATGTGCTTCCTGCACGAGGAGTCTCAGCAAAGATTATTCTACTACCAACCAATTCATATGCTGTTCCTGGCTCTTGGATAATACCATTCAGTGAAACAATAATATTGTTTTCTGGAAGTATAGTGTTAGAAGAAACACCCTCAGTCAATGTCAATGAGTAGAATAGTCCACCACGCTTAAGGTTGAATGAAGACCTTAATGAATCAAACTCAAATGATATGTCATCTAACTGTCTTAGTTTACCAACATAGTATCCAATAAATTCACTACCGATGTCAGGTGCTTCATTGTATTGAATCTTATCAGAGAATGCAACATAACTTGCATTACCACCTGGGGGTTGTAAGATACCATTAACATATACAAGTAAGTGTCCTGCAGGGTCTGGGAAGTATGCTTCACCATTGTTGATAGTAAGGTCGAATGTAGTTTGTGTACCGTCAAATCCTCTAAAGTATCTGTCAACTCTACCCTCAAGGGTGCGAGCAGATGATACCGCACCACCCCATCCATAATCAGACTGCACACTCATATTGTTAAGGAATTCTCCTTGTGCATCCTCAACCCAAATTGTTGCATTAATACCAGCTTGCTCAATAGCAACAACCTTACCGTATGCACTATACTCTGTAGCAGTGTATCCAACAACGTTAGTGTATATTGTTGGGAAGTTACTTCCAAGCTCAATCTTACCGATATTATTTGTAGGATTAGAAACTTCTGATATGTCTGCGGTTTCTGCACCAACAGGTATTAAATTACCAATCCAAAGTTTATGGACTTGATAGTTAGGGTCATTAGAATCTGTTATACTCAATCCATTGATATACTGAGTAACAGTTGCTGTCCAACCTGGGGACTTCTGGGTTGTACCTTGTAGTAATGATATCTGGTCACCAACGTTAAATGTATCGTTAACACCAGTATCAACGATAGGAGGTCCTAGAGTCAATTCGTAAATAGCTCTTCCATGAATATACTGGTTAAGTTGAATCTGTGTGCCAGACAATCCCTTAACATCTAAAATATAATCAGTAACACTACCGTAAACAACATCCCCTGCATCCCATGCATTAGAGATAGTTTCTACATCTATTGTTATACGTCCACCCTCTGTGTCTGTTAGACTACCAGACTTATTAGTGTAAGTTGAGAAGTATACTTCAGCAGCATTTTCTTTATTAAATGCATAATCGCCAGTGTTGAAATCTCCTTTCTCAACGTTGATTAACATCCTATCACTAACGTCTGCTGTAACAACACCAGTAGCACCAGAAGTTGTGCCCTCTATTGTATCACCTACGTTTATAGTGCCTGCTACATCTATAAGTTTTACAAATCCATTTGAATCTGCATCCTTAGTAACAGTCTGAATTACCTTACCTGTGTTGGATGTAGCACCTGAGACAACTACATTTTCACCGTTAACAAAGTTAGCAGTAATAGTTGATAATCCATAATACTTCATCAACACTCTGATGTTTGATTCATTAGCAAATACTGTGCCAATTTCAGCAGTAGCATCTGATGTAGAACCGTAGATAACATCAGCAGGATTAAATCCACCCTGTATTGGTGTCTCTGATGGGTCAGATGGGAATACAGGAGAAGTCCTTGTAATACCAGACCTTCTAACAACCGAGAATATTTGAGACCCTGAGTTATTAGTGTCTACAGTTACGTTTCTATGTCTACCATCATGAATGTAATGTGCACCAATTTCAAACCACTGTGCAGTTGCAGTCATAACATACCAGTAAGGTTGGGTAGTAAATGCAGTTACAGAAGTTTGAGATGCAGGAATGTAAGTTAAGATATCACCACGACGGAATTGGTTTGCACGGTTGACTCTGACTCTATATTCTGCACGGTCAAATCCAACATCAACTGTAGGTGTAAGTACAACAAGAGCAGGGTCTGTGTTGTAGTCAATACCCATTTGATATGTCTTACCAAGATTCTCTGCGTCTGTGCTAGGTATCCATGTAACAGATGCCTCAGTTGGGAATTTAGATAATTCTAGAGCATACTCGATTGGGTTTAGAGATGAGTCCATAATAAACTCAGCTGCCTCTTGGTTATACTCCAATCTCTCAGAAGGAATATATACAGGATAACCTGTCCAACCTGTATCCGCTCTGTCATAGAGGACACTCTTCATGTATTCTCTAATTCTTGTTAGATAGTAAATTAGATGAGACCTAGTTACATCTTGATATGCTATAAAGTTACCTTCACCATCAAACCAGTCTTGTAGTAAACGGAATGATCCAGCGTTACCCATAGTAATCATGTCATAACGCACTGCTTTCATCACATCAGTAGCAAACTGTAATGTGGCGTTTGTAGTGCCATAGTAAGATACTGTTTGGTCGTATGCTCTTTGCTCAATAGCATTTGTATTGAATAGAAGTTGATTAGCAACTCTTTGGTCATTTTGTGTGCCACCACCGAGTGCTGCAGATAATAGACCCATCAATGTGTCTACAGCAGATGTTACGTTATAACATGTGCCTCCCTGATAATTTGTATTACTGTTATAAGGGAATGTTTTTGTAACACTACCAGTTAGATAATTTACATTATTTGTTGCTGCTTCTATAATCGTATTGATAGGAATTTCCATCAATGTATTAAGTGCAGATACAACCTCAGGGCATGTTAGATTCCATGAAGAGTTACTACCTTCTCCACCATTACTTGAATCATAAGTAACAGTTAAATCACGAATTGGTAAATCTGGAGTATACTTAACAGGCCATGCGAATGGTAAAGTATAAGACCTGTTGAGAATATTACTTGGGTTAGTCAATGTATCATTGAATATTGCCATCAAACTGGTAACTTCTGTTTCAACTTCGTCACCCTCAGTTCCTGTATATTCTTCGCTAACTAGACGATTACGGTAGTATTCAAGCTCACCCTTTATAGGCCATGCCCATGTAGAGGTTTCAATAACATCTAACTCACTATCAATCACTGGGTCATGAGGACGTGGATATACATGCTGAGATGCAAACTGGTCAGAAGAGCAACTCATTGTCAATGACTGAGGTGCAATAGTAATTTTATTAGCAGTTGTTAATGTATGTCCTGCAACTGTAAATGTTAACTCACCAGTCTCAGGAGTGTAGTATGCATTGGTTGGTGTTAACTGTGCACCACCAACAATTTGAATTGCATTACTATCTGCACTGACAAATCTATGGACATATCCACCACCAGTAATTAATGCACCTGATGTTGCATTTACAAATGTATGAGGATATTGTTGTCCTGCAGGAGATGCACCAATATGTACTGTAAGTGTGCCATCTTGTTTCTTGACTGCGCCAGTTAAAGCAGAAACGAATGTATGAGGATATTGCTGACCTTGTTGTGATGCTCCAACATCAACAGTAATTACGTTACCAACAACAGACTCAACAGGTAACCATTCTTTTATTGCAGGGTCATCTGCTCTTGGATATGAATGGTTTGTATTATTACCGTCTTGTGTGCAAGTAAATGTAACACCGTCTGGAGCAATCTCAACCATTGTATTTGCTCTTGCAACGCCATTTGATGCAGCACTAATAAAGGCATGTGTATATCTGCTGTCTTGTGCTGCTACTCCAACGTTGACAGTAAATGTATCTGCAGTATAAGACTTAACAAGAATCCACTGGTCATACCATGGGTCAGTTGTTCTTGGATATGAATGCTGAGTTGCATTATTATCCATTGTGCAAGTAAATGTAAATGCATTCTGGACAAACTTAACTTTACCACCAGTCGTTACGCCATGACCTGCTGCAACCACAGTCAAATCACCAGTGGAAGAATCATATGTCGCTCCTGTAGGTGATATGTTAGTAGGTGCTGTGAATCCAGAAACACTTGGTAATGTAAGACCTAAGTCACCAGTTGCAGCGTCATATGTTGCAGTTGATGGAGTATGTGCTGTGCTACCTACACCTGTAATACCGATTGAAGAATTATACGCCCAATCTGTAACTCTTGGATATGCATGGGTAGTTTGATTACTATCCATTGTGCATGTAAAGTTGATTGACTCACCTAAGAATCTAACTGTCTCTGTTGAGTGAATTATATTGTTATTTGTATTTGAAACCCATGTATGAGCATGCTGTCCAGTTGCACCCGCTACACCAACATTGATTGTGAAAGTATTTGCATCTGCTGCAGATACAATCATCATCTTGTTGTAATATGGGTCAGTAGTTCTTGGATATGTATGGTTAGATGCTCCACCATCCATAGCACATGTAAATGTTATATCTTTAACAATGACTCTATCACCTTTTTTGATGCCATGCCCATTAGATGTTAATACCATTAATCCAGTAGCAGGATCATATGTCGCACCTGTTGTTGTTAGCAGTGATGTGTCTCTGAAGTCATGGTTACCAATATTAAGCACCATTTCACCAGTAGCAGGGTCATAAGTTGCACCACTAACATCATATGTTGACTTAGGTGATGATCCAACGTTAACTGTAAATGTGTTAAGAGCAGTAGGTTCTGAGTTTGCTACAGTGCCATTTGTCGCAGCAAATCCACCATCACCAGTATCTGACATTAGACCAGCCCCTGCACCTAATCCAGTAGCATCATTGATACCCCCAGGTGTTGTTGCTTGACCCATATAATTACCGTCAATCCATGCTCTTATGCTTCCTTTACCAACTGCTAAGTCTCCACCAATTTTAATTTCCCAAGTTATCTCATGCTCTTCGTCATCCATATATTCAGTAATATCTCCAATGGGGATATCAAGCATTGCAAGACCACTATCAGTTGTGTAAGTTGCACCACCAGAATATGACTGGTTGCTGTTTCCTGCACGAATTCTAAAGTATGTGCCACCATCTCTAAATCCAACCCATACACCTTGTGCAGCACCACCTAACTCAAATAGACATGCATCTACTGCAGTTGATGGAATAACAGTTACAACACTGAATACAGAATCTTCAGTTGGGTCAACACCACTGCTACTATTTTCTGAAACATCAATATTATTTTTCTTCTGATGAATAGTTCTAGTTAGAAGAAGATTTGCATTTCCATTAATTCCTCCTCCATCTACTAATGCTGTAGTTGGATTAAGAACTGCATTATAGAATCTTTGATATCCATAGCCAGCATTATCTGTGATAATCTGGTCTTTCATTGCACGAATAGCAAGGTCTTTTGCTTTATTAAATATCCAAAGTGTTTCAGTAGATTGACTGTTAACATGGATTAAAGCAGACCCACCATAACCAACATAGAATTCTGCACCATACTGGACGTAGTTATCACCACCATACTTAAGGTTGAATACCATCGCCCTTAATAAATCAGTAACGTCATGGACGCAATTTATAGGACCACCTGGGATTGATAATGATGGGTATTGAATTCTACCTAACGCTACAGCATTTTCAGCGATATAACGAATGTTTGCATCTATAGCATCACCACATTTTTGGTATATTGTTGTTCTAGGATTTTGCTCATAAGATTGGACTTGTGTTGTATCAGGCTCATTACCCTCAACATAGTCTCTACCAAAACCATTTCTAAACGCTAGTATAGCAATGTCTCTAGCAATCTTAAATGTTGTAATAGATGCTTCCCATTCTGACTCAATATGTTTTAGAGAATTATTTTCTGTCTCAACATATAATGCAGATGCATCATATATTTTTTCATTACAATCAAATAGGAGGTCATGTGATACAGCATCAAGTATATCAACAACATCATCTACACAATTTACAGCACCACCTGTAATTGCAAGTGCTGAATACTTAGACATATCATTCATAATCTCAACAGCTTCCTGTGCGATTATTCTCTTATTAGCTTGAATTGCATCGACAGCATCTACAAATCTATCATTAGCATTACGATTTACTTGTGGATATCCTTCTGTGTCAATAGTTACGGTATCATCTCTATATGCACCACGTGCTGTATATACAGGAGAATGGTAGTCATCTTGATATTGTGCAGGGAATCCTAGAGATGAAGCAGTCTCACCTGGGCTAAGTAATAACTGATTCACTGCTTTTTCTGCCAACATTTCGGCATATGCAAATGCATCAAGCATTGGATTTAATTCATTCTCTACATGTAGAATATTTTCTTGACCATCTAGATATTGGTCGACAACATTCTCAATATTATATGTGCCTCCTGTTGCTAAGTCACTAATAACTGCAGGAAGAATATGGTCTTTAAGGTCTCTTAAACAATATGGCTCACCATAGCCAGGCATGACTAAGTAATCATATTCTGTGCCATCAATAGTTTGTGTATATTTGTTTTGAATATACCCAACAGTTTCTTCTGCAATGTAATCTCTATTCTTCCAGATAGCAACACCACCATCTCTAAATCTATCACCAGTAGGTGCAAGGACTTCTAAGATATCATTCATTAATGTTGTAACTTCATTCTGAATTGCAGTAGAGGCAGGAGATGTAAAGTTATTTGGTATTCTTAATTTCTGTGTGTAAGTACCTGTAAGGTCAGTGCTTGTAGTTGTAATAACCTCATTACATAAAGTTGCAGCATAATCCCATGTATACAGAGTCTGTAAAATCTCTTGTTGGACATGCTTCAATTTACCACTAACTTCTAGATAAGTCCTAGCAGTATAAAGTGTATTATAGTTACCACCATCTGCAAGGTCTTTAACTAAAGCACTTAAAATATAGTCTTTAGTATCACGAATACATGTGCTAGTACCACCGTATGACTGTGTCGCCATAGTGTCCCCAGGAATTGTAAAGTCTGGGAATTGTGCTTGCATATATCCAACTGCTTCCTCAGCAATCCACTCAGCGTTAAGTGAAATAATTCCTGCAGCGTCACGATATGATGCTCTACCTAAATCAACGTCTTTAATGATAATATCATCTGTGCCATAATCTACCTTTCTAGCAGTAGCATTAGATGAGCGTTGACCAGTGAATGTTGCATAACATTCTGTAGTAGAAAGTATGAATGGTTGCTCACCATCTATACCTAGTGAAATATTTTGTCTAGTATAATCAATTTGTGATGGAGGACTAAATGTAGCAGTATAATCTGCCTCTCCTCTTCTCATACAAAGTAAATCAATATATCCAGTAAATCCTAAACTTTGTTGGAATGATGTGCCAACCCATGCAGGAGCATAGAGATAGTTGTTTGTGTCAGCAGCACTAGCAATAACATTACCATTAAGATATAGTGTTATAACGCCAGTTGACCTAACAACTGCAAGATGCTGCCATACAGTTGCTTGGACTGTGCCACCCGATACTAATGTACTAGTGCCATTCGCAACGCGAATTGTTGAGCCATCTAAGTAAACTCTAAGACCTGTAGCTGCAGATGTGCGTCTGAAATCAAATATATGCTGTGTGCCAGATACTGCATCGGGTCTAAACCATGTCTCTAAAGTAAAGTCTGCAGTGCCCCATGTGAAATCATAACTATCTGCTGCAGCAAGATATCCATTAGAAGGAATTCTAACTGACTGACTACCAACTAAAGTAGTTTTTCTTTCTATAACACTGGTTGTGCAATTAGTATTTGATAGTGTTGAGTTAGTAATAAATTCACCAGCTTGGAATGTGCCTGTAATAGCACCTGAGAATATCCACTTAAGACCAGTATTAATACCGATAGCAGATGTCACTGCACCTGAGGTCATACCCTTAATCTGGTCACCAGTTACAAATAGACCACTAGACTTATTCTGATAAGCAAGTTTAATAGTCCTGATAGTTTCACCATCAACAAATGTGCCATCAGTAATAGATGCTAATGCATTGACATTATCAAGGTCACCATGACTGATTGCTGTTGTTGCTATATCTGCTAAGGTTGCAATGTATGCTTGGACGTTTGCACAGTTTTGTATAGACTGATTTCTACCAGATGCATAGTTAGGGTCAAAGTATTCTGCCCTACTACCACCACCCAAGAATACTGCATTAGGTAATGCAGATATGAATGTATGAGTATATCCACCACCAGACTTAACTGCTCCTGTTGTAGCAGAAACAAATGTATGAGTATATAATGGCTCACTGTTTTGTGCAGCAACAAATAACTTAATTGTAGTATCAGTCCTTGCAATAATTTGTAGAGGGACGTTAGATGCAGGGTCAGTGTTACGAGGATATGAATGATTAGTAGCATTATCATCCATTGCACATGTAAATGTAATGGAATCATCGTCTAACTTAACATACTCACCGACTGATAGGTTGTGAGCACCAATAGTCAACACCATCATACCTGTAGAAGGGTCGTATGTTGCACCTGTTGGAGTGTGGGATACTAATGGAGATGAGCCAACGTCAAGGTCAATAGTTGTTGCACCTGTACCAGAAATAGTAATAGGAGTGTTAAATGCAGGATCACCCGCTCTAGGATAATCATGGAATGTCTCATCATTATCCATACTGCATGTAAACCTTATAGAATAAGGTCTAACAGTAACGCTATCAGCTGTAGTCCATGAGTGTCCTCCACTCAAGGTTAGGGTCATGATACCAGTTGTTGAATTATAAGTTGCGCCAGTTACATCTTTCTCTTCTAATTCTGTTGAGCCATTAGTATAAGGTCCTGCATATGTTGTTGGGTCTTTCAACATGTAACCTGTCTCAGAGACAGTAGCATTTCTCTTATAGTAGAGCAAGTTGTTGATTGCTCTAAACATTAAGTCTCTTGCTTTAGTAATTGCACTAATTGAAGGACCTTCCTCACCAGTTAAACCATTACTGATAGGACTTCCATCAGCATTAAAATACTTCTTAGTAAATTCTACAGTATTGTAGTTACCACCATTAGAAACATCCTCTGCTACAGCATCAATCATTAGACCAATATCACGACGACATTTAGTCTGGCCTGTAGTATATGTGCCGACGGTTTCATCAGGCAACTCTGTTAGATTACCATTGGTTAGAGTTGTATCTACAATGTCATGTAATGTTGTTATTGCAGCTTGCACATCAGAGCAATTATCTGTGCCATTATTTGATGTGTTAGCTCCTGCTGTGCCATAGTCATCATTAGGTGATGGGTCAGCAGTAATACCATGACCATCATAACCACCCTCATCTATCTCATTGTGAGGTTTAAATGTGATGCCAGTTAGACTTCCAGATGATGCAGTATAGTTAGCAGTGATATTGTTTATTATTGCTAACTTCATCCATTCTTTTGCTCTAGTGAAACCATAACGTGTTTCAGCAGATTCGTTATTTACATATACAAAGTTACCACTTGCATCGAAGTAATCTTGTGATAATTTACGTGTATAAACGTTACCACCTCTAAAGATGTCAACAGAGACTGCATCGATATAATAATGAAGGTCACGGATACACTTGCCTGGGTCAGATACTGTAAGAGATGGATATTGTGTAATCATCTCATCGTAAGCTACAGCAGCAATATAATCTTTATTAAGTTGAATTAGACGATACGCATCGGAATATCTTGACCAAGGATTTGTAATTACATCACCTGGGAAATAGAAGTATGGATGCTCAACTGCAATCTGTGCATCTGCAAAATCGATAATTTCTTGCTTATTACCAAGAATCATTGCAGAAGCATCTTTAAATCTGTTTTCTGCAGTGCCATGGAATGAGGAGTTAGGATTATTGTAATCAACTCTCTTATTGATTATTACATCTCCTGCAGATATTGTGCCACCAGATAATCCAGTATATACAACTTCCGTGCTTCTTACTTGCTCAAAGTCTAAGAAATCGTCATTTATTCTTTGAGAAGCATCATATAACTCTGTAGGTGTAATTGAAGATTTAGAAATGTCATCTACGATTACGTTAGGGTTTGTGATGCTAACAAGACGCTCAAACAGTAATCCGAAGAATGTAGAGCCAGGGTTGATAATTAACTCGTCTACAACGTCATTTGTAGCAGGGTCTTCGTATGGAGCGATAAATGTGATTTGACCAGCTATTTTAGACTTAGCAGAGTAAATATATTCGTTTAATCTTAAATCAAAGATTCCAGTCTCAAATTCTGGAGTACCTGATGTTTTACTTACAACAACACGGTCACTAATGACTCCTTGAGTATCAACGTTTGTTTCTTCAATAATTGCGGTATCACCTTCTAAGTTAGTGATAGATTCGCCAAATTCAAAGATAGTTTCAGTATTAAGTAGAGTTACAGACTGTATAAGTGCTGAGAATAATTCTCCCCTTACAATTTCTTCATTAAGTTGGAATGTGCCCCCAGTTACGTTAATAACGTCAATATGTGCTAATCCACTATCAATAACAGTTGCAAAGGTGTCTGAAAACTCACCTTGCACTTGTTGACCTAAAGTTGGGAAAATACCAAACTCATTTGTGCCATTTGAGTCATAAAGTGCAATTCTGTAGATAGGAGTTGTAGTAACACCTAAAGTCCTGTAATTAACCTTAGATGGTGGTTTAGGTGGCTCAGCAAAAACGATATTACCGCCAACAACTTGATATGACTCACCTGGGGATTGGACAACACCATTTAACGTAATTAGTAACTGGTCGTTTTGTACGATGACTTGCTCACCTTCTACAGTGATTGGGAATTGCTTATCAATACCATTGAAAGCACCAGAGATGTCATCCATCTTTTTAACGATAGATGTCAAGATTTCTTCGGAAGATGTTAATCTTCTCTTTCTGAATAAGACTTCTGTGTTGTTATAGTCAGTATAAATTGGTTGAGCAGCACCAAATGATGTAATCTCGTTTACATTACTATAGTTGTTAATATTAACCTGTTTTGTAAATTCTGTGCCGATATTTCTTCCAGAAATGTCTTTACCACCAGTCAACTCAAGTTGACCAAACATATTGAATCCTGCAGGGTGATTATTTTCTAATACCTGAGTTTTCCACTCTGTAATAGGAATTTGAGACTTAACAACATAAGAGAAGTTTTGATAGAAGTAAGAGTCTTGAATCTTCTGGACAATCTCTGATGGTTTACCAACATCATCAATAAACCTACCTGGGGTGCGTGTTAGTGAGCCAATATTCAATACACCACGAGCAATACTGAGGTTATCGATAACACCAGCTGCCTTAGATATTTGACCTGTTACTCTTTCTCCTGCAGTCCAATCACCAGTATAATCAACAATCTTAAGAATCTTAGGACCTATCTGCCAACCAGTATTAGTAGATACTGTGCCGACTGCAGTAGCATTCTCAGGACTACTACCTTGATATACTTCTTCACCTTCTAAGAATCTAGATGTTTCTACAACAGCAACTGCTTGACCACCGAATACTTCAGTAAGTAATGTCTGACGACCACTACCTTGTGTTAAGAATGTGATGTAATCTCCACCTTGTGCTGATTGTAAAGTCAAACCAAAACGTAGTTGGTCAGTTTCTAATCCTGCTGCTTCTCCTGCTATAGCATAGTAAGTCTGTCCTGCAACTAAACTTGTTAAACCCGCACTACTTGGTTTTGGTAATTCACCAGTTGTGCTACCAACATTATCAGCACGGAATTGCACTTCTGCACCAGTTGTAATACCATGTGGGAAGTTAAACTGTAGATAGTTAAGGTCTAAGTTAACAACATAGTTGAATTCTGATTTTAGAGTTACAGTAGGCTCAGATGAATATCCTCCACCTGGGTTTTTAATAATAATCTCAGAAAGACGATTATTCTTAATTATTGCCTCAGCAGCAGCCCCTGTGCCTCCACCACCTTCAATTATAACTGCAGGAACTGAAGAGTATCCTGAACCTGGATTTGTAATCTTAATCTGTGCAAGTATGGATGTGTTGAAGAGTTGTAAGTTTACAGGGAAGGTAATTTCTGGTTTTAAAGTATAGTCATGTGAATATCCAAAACCAAATTCATTATTCTTCAATCTCTTAATCTTACCAATATTTCTACCAGTTAGGAATACAGATGCACCACTACCTTCAGAAGGAATAATAACATTAACTGCACCACCAGAACCTGCAAGTGTGCTACCTAAGATACCTGGGATAGCATCAATATCTACAGTTGCAGTTGTATAACCTTTTCCAGGATCTGTAACTGATGCACTTCTAATTGTGCCAGACCCAACTTCATCATCTAATTCTACAAGAATTGATGCTTTACCACCTTCTCCATCTCCATTAATAGGCACATCATAATAGTTTCCTGGGGCATATTCTGTACCTCCATCAGTAACAACAATCTTCTCAATTTGTCTAAATGATGCAATGTCACTGATAATAGGTAACCTCTGATAGAAACCACCTGGGCTAACAAGTTTAATACTATTGATAGGTCCTACTGCTCTTGTAGAAGTTGTAGAATAGAATGTATATGGATTATCAAACTCATCTGTAATGATTTCTGCAGATGCCCTTTCAGGTTCTTTTAATAATGGGAATTTGAATTGGAAATCAGTTACAATTTCTGATATAGTAAATGTACCTTGGAATGGAGTTGTAATAACATCAATAAATGAGTTTTCACCAACAGGTGAATCTGCTCCTAATCTAGATGGGTCAAAGTAGTATGAAATATTAGTAACTTCACCTAATACAGAGAATTTAACAAAAGGTGCATTAGACCCAGTAGCATCAATACCTGGGGTACCTACTCTTTCAATATTGTTAAATGAGTATTCTAGTTTATACTGGTTGTCTTGTGAGAATGATAGGTAGTAACCAAAGTTAGAAACGTCTGATACATCAAAAACATATTGATGATTTCTAGTAAATTCTAAGGTTGGGTGCTTACCATATATGTTGACTCTAGCGATTGCATTATTAACAAATGCAGGTTCGTCTAATGCAGTTTCTCTAATAGCAAATGTAAATTCTCTAGACCCTATAAGTTGGTCGATAAAGAAACTACCGTTAAACTGATTACCTTGGAATCCTTCTGTAAATAGGATGTCTCCTGCTTTAAAGTTATGTGGACTATTTGAAGTTGCATATACAAATTCAGTCCTTACTTCACTCGCTCTTATAATATCTTTTTCTAATCTAGCAGTTACACGAATTTTCTTAACACCCGCAAATCCAGATATTTCAACACTCTTCTCATCAGCAGCAAGAGTTATATTACCACTATTAAGTGAAACAACGTCCCCAGGAATGTATGTTGAGCCAGGCTGCACTGCTTCTATTCTTACAGAATAGTTGTTACCCATATCATAGGGCATCACCCTTGTATAAAGACTAATTGCTTCTATAGTCTCTACAAATGTCCATGTTACACCACCATCTGTATCATCACCAGTAGTGTGTATAGGTGCGGTTGTGCCTGCAACACCACCACCACTGACTGCTACTTGATAAACATTCAACTTATACCATACACGTTGTCCAGTAGCATATAACAATCCAGGTACCCACTCAGGCATGTCTGACCCAAGATATTGAGGTCTAGGATATGGATGCTGTGTTAGGTCAACAGTAAATTTACCCGCATCATCAATGAATGCCCAGTTAATAACTCCATCACTTACAACACCAGTTGTGTGGACAGGTGAAATACTACCTGATGTGCCTGCTCCTTGTGCTGCATAGATTCTCTTACCATTGTAGACTCTATCACCTGTGTTATATGCAACACCAGACTGCCATGGGTCTTCCTCTTCAATAGTATCAAAATAAGTGCCTGTAATCTGGTTTACATCATTAGCAGTTGTGCGGAATCTATCAGTATTATTGAAATTACCATATGCCTTACCAATCTTATATTTTGTGCCAAACCCAGGATTCAATAATGTGCCTTCTGGGACATCCACAATCGTAGCATATGCTGATGTGATTCCTGCAGCGTTAAATTGTTGTAGTATACTGCCTTTAGTTAATTTTACACCTTGTGTAAATGTAAACTCTCTAACGTTATCAATTTTCTGGTATAGAGCATCTCTTAAGTAGAATTTGTTAACAACGTTTGCAGTAATCTGTAGTTGTCTACCCTGTGGTGATGGTATGGTAGATGTCTTAGTGCCATACTCATATTTGTCTGCTGTTAATGTATATGTGCTATTAGTAAGAGTTGATACTGTCTGAGACATATCAAGAATCTGTAATCCACCAGGTCCTACCTCCCATACACTGATTGCAGGGATATTAACATCACTCCATAGTGTATTAGCAGTTATATCTGTAAATGCATAGTTTGTATGATTAGTCAAACCAGACATTGTGTAAGTCCCTGCCTTACTGTGTAACCTATCAAACTTGAGAAGAGCAGCATCACTATTAGACATAGTAATAGGAATCTCAGCAGCAGGAGCAGAGAATGTTGCAGAATAAGGTGCTACATCATCAATTACTAAATCGTCAACATGACCAACATAACAATTAGCAGATGATGGGGCAGCACTAGGTCCTCCAACAGTTATAGCAGATAGAGATACATCTGTAGTGCTCTGATACTCAACTGCTAGGTTACCATTGATGTAAACTTCATACTTATAAAGACCTAATGATTCTTGACGTTTCTGGAATAAAACATGATTCCATGCTGCTCCACCAAAACCTGTCCAGTATGTTGCTGCAGTAGACCCTGCTACTTGGACATTATTAAGATGAATATAAACTTTACCATACCCAGGTGATGTTGAATCTCCATCTAATTCACAGAATAATTCTGAGCCAAGTGTTGGTAAAATATGGAATAATATTGGTTTATGGTTAGTTGCATAGGTTGTTGTATCCATAGCAAACCATGCCTGTGTAGACCACTCTACAGTAACAGTATTGAGGTTTGTTATAGCAACAGGTGCAGCAGAGTTAATCTTCATTGACCCTGTGCCAAACTTATAGATGTTGGTATCTACAGATATCTCAGATTGGTTTACATACTGCCATGTGCCTTTATTAAGTTTAGTGTGGTCAAAGGTTAGATTACTATCATCATTGAAACGGAAAGATGCTAACTGATTAGGCACTTGACGGTCTATAGCAAGTATAGGGTCACCTGAGTTATCTACAGAATGTCCTTTTGACTTAAATCCAACAGTTGCAGTATCATCGACTTTAGTTTCAGTAAGTATAGTGCCATTATACTTCATGTAAGTGATAACGGAATATCTGTTATTTTCAGACTCATCAACATCAGTTACAACAGTATAATTACCAAATGCATCAACAGTTATACCAGAATGGTGTATGTTTCTAAATGTTGTATTGCTGAGAGTTAATGTTTTTGCCCACTCCCAAGATGATTTTGCAGTTGCATATGCAAATTTATTAATTTGTATTTTATCAGTCTTAGAAGTAGCATTATTATAGACATCAAATATTAAGATAATATCACCATAATTATCTTTAACAAATTTTGGGTTTCTAACGTATCCACCAATAGCTGGCATCTGACGAATATAGTCAATCTCAATATTTGCTCCATCATAGTAGATTTCACCAAATATTAAATCATTATTCTCATCATTTACACCAGTAAAGAAGAATCTATCATTTGACACCCACATAACTTGTGTCATTTCTTCTGACCCATCCTCAGATGCAATCTTACGTTTCTCTACTAAGTTACCATCTATATCACACTGAATAATCCACATATCATTGGGGTCAGGTGAATTACTATCTGTATAACCACCAATGTAGATGCGTTTCTCTTGGTCTAATGCAATAGTAGTAATATAGTCTCTTCTTGTGCTACCAGATATACCAGCTATTGCTTTCTGCCATTCTAAAATACCATCAGGATTATTAGCATTATTGAATCCTGACTCAAATTTTGCTAACCAGACGTCTGGGTTGTAGACTGAGTTTTGGGGGTCATATGTTTGGCCTGTAACATAAATGCAGTCGTTTTCATAAGACGTATCTAGATACATCTTTATAAATTCAGCTTTCTTCTGATTTTGGTTTTGTGGAATGTAATATCTTTCCCAAACCTTTTGACCTAAGTCATCAAACTTAGCAAGGAATCCAGATTGGTCTCCATCAGTTTCAACAATAGTACCACAGATATATGTAAAACGGTCTTCGGTTGTTTGAATATCATTAATCTCTACATTAGCACTCGCTTCAAAATACTCTGCTAACCAGTAACGAGTTTTCTTAAATTGTTGTGGATGTGAAATACGTATCTGTGGAGGATTTGCAGTATCGTATCCATTACCTGAGTTTATAATATCAACAGTATTAATATTACCAGTATTAAGTAAATTGATTCTTAGTTGAGCATCTTGACCTGATGCAGTAATCAATTCAAATGTTGGTGGGATATCAGCATTATATCCTGTGCCTGATGTATCAACAGTTAGTGATTCAATACCCGCAACAACTTTTACTTTGAATAGTTTGTTAGTATTATCGATAACAGGTGTTGAGTTAACGATGATTTCATCTTGTGCTCTTAACTCATGACCAATATCAGTTGTAATGACACCATAAGGACGGTCACCAATTATCTCCTTAGTATACTGCATAACAGTATTACCTTTAACGGATTCGATAATTGCAGATGCACCAAAACCACCAGTGTCAGTATCATCAAAGAATACAGTATCATTAACCTGATAAGACTCACCTGGGTTTTCAATAACAAATCCGTCTATCTGTGCAGATTCAAACTGTGTAGTTGTCTCAACTTCAATATCAACTCTAGATTCTGCAGATACTCTTGGGAAGTAATCATAAATTTGTAGAGTTGCCTCTTCTGACATCTCAAGTATTTCTTGTTGCTCATTAGCATCAATAATACCGTCATTGTTACTATCCTGCACCTCAAAGATAATAGGATAACCTTCTATCTCAGTTGTAAGGACATCTGCTTCTTGGTTAGGTTGACGGTCAACATCAATATCAACATTTACATAAGGGTCTCTAAATCTTACAACACCATCTGGAATATTCTCTTGTGTTGCACCTTGAGTGAAATTCCAATTATCAGGAAGTGAGTTAAACTGAGGTCCTAGAATATAAGGGTATTCTGGCACACCAGTGTCTGATGCATCAATAGTAATAAAGTATGCATATGTGCCATCAGGATACTCAGGTGTTTTACAGAAACGTCCATTATAGTTGTCTAAGTCACCTGACTGGAAGTCATAGAAGTAGTCAGCAACAAATGTCCCTGCAGCATATTCAGAAATTAAAGGTCCGTCAACTCTAGAAGGATTTGGGTTAGTTGCTTCATCATATACAACGTTTGCTTTTAATTTGTATGATGTACGTAATCTTCTAATACCACTGTTTTGGTCAGTAGGGTCAATGTAACCATAAGGACCGTATATTGGGTTACCATCAAATGCCCAACCTAATATTGGAGAATGTTGGAAATTAGATTCTAATTCTTGGAATTGTTGTGTAACAGGATTTAAAAATACGTTATCACCAACAACATATCTTAATTCTTTAGGGTCAGATAGGTGAGCATATTCACCACCAAACTGGTTGTTATATCCAGTAAATACATAACCTTTTGCATTATCATACTTAGATGCTAATTCATATTCTAAGTTTTTATTCCATTTAAAGACTTCTGGAGTAAATTCTGCAAGTTGACCAACTGCCTCTAGTCTAATAGTTGTATTACCTTGTGTATATCCTATACCTCTGTTTGAAATAACAATTCCCAATACACGTCCTTTATCTTCACCAATTGTACCTATAGTTGCCTTTGCAATCGCACCAAATCCATCTCCATTGATAATAACAGTTGGTGAAGTTGTATAACCACTACCTGAGTTAATAATAGCGATAGATACAATCCTACCATTGATAACAATGGCTTGTGCTAGTGCACCTTCACCCGAATTTACTTTTATAGTGGGAAGTGATGTATAACCTGTACCGAAGTTAGTAATATTAACAGATTGAATAGACCCTCTAACACTTGCAGTAGCAGTAGCACCTGTACCTCCACCACCTGTAATAGACACAGTAGGTTGAGTTGTATAATTCTGACCACCTTGCTCAACCAAGATTCTTGTTACTCTACCACCAGTAATAACTGCTTGTGCAGTTGCACCACTACCATTTCCTCCAACAATCGATACAAGAGGTGATTCTGTGTATCCACTACCTCCTGCAGTTACATCAAATCCTGTAAGACTACCATTAACAATAACTTCAGCAGCAGCACCTGTACCTCCACCACCGTTGATTTCTACAGTTGGTTTTGCTCCTGCATCATATCCTTCACCAGAATTGTCAACAGTAATCTGTGTTAATGGTCCGAATTGGACGAAATCACCAGATTTGTATCCCCATATAGATACACCGTTTATCCATGTACCTATAGGACTGTTGGCAGCAATATCTTGTCTCTCAGATATAGTTTCAACAATTCTAGGGAATCTTAGTAACTTTCTTTGGTTACCTGGGATAAGAGCAGACCCAGTAAAAGGTCCTATCTTATAGTTGGGTAATCCTGATGCTGCAATATAAGCATATTGGTCATTAAAGAAAGAGTTTTGAATATTAGTGGTAAATTCACTAACAACATTGTTAATAGAGGTTATATCTGACTTACCTCTGTTTAAATCAACAGATAATAGAATATTACCCTCAGGTATAATTTCTGTAGGGACGTTTAGTTGATATGAGAATGAAAAGTCGTCTAGACGTGCAGTAACAGTAAATGTGCCATTATAAACAACAGGGTTAGCACCATAGATGGTAACTTGGTCAGAAACAAGTAAACCATGTGGATTATCGCAAACTATAGTTGCTGTCTGATTATTAACACCACCTGGGGTAGCAGAAGTAACTTGAATAAGTTTTTTAACGTTATACAACCAAGAAGTTAATCTTTCGTCAATATCAGTCGCACCTAAGTTAGCAACTTTTAATTTATCACCTTTTAGATAGTATGACCCAGTATCGTTTAGTATTGTTGTACCTGCTTCAGCAATACCAAGAATTCTCATCTTACACTCGGTATCTGTGCCAAAATTGGTATATACGAAGATATCGGATTGGACAATTGTACCTGGATCCCAATCCTCTACAACATTGTTTTTACTACGAGTACATTCTATAAACTGGTTAAGTGACTTCTCTTTATACTGGACTTGCTCTACATCGTTAATTAATATAGTACCATTTCTTTCTGGCCATCCAATAGTCGAGTCAACGGTAATTATTTGCCCATCTGTAGATAAAGGCTCAACTAGAGTCGTTTTATAAGGAATCTTAAAGAGACCTACTAATGTTTCTTCTGATATTGCTAATTCATAGATTGTGTCAGTACCTTCAATAATAGTAATGACGTTTTCAATCAATGCGTTTGCTTGTTTGATGTTTAGGTCAACAGCATCAGCATATTGGACTACTTGGGAGTCAATTAGGTTAGCAGGGTCACCAGATATCAACTCAGCACGTAAAACAGTGTCTACGACCCATGTAGCGTTGGATGGTGAGATGATTTCGTCTCTTGGGTAGAATAGTGATACATTCTCACCAAAAAGAATTTTAAACAAATATTGAGTTGCTAATTCAGTACCTTTTGAGATATAGAAGTCACTAATATTTTTAATAACTTGTACAGGGTCTACTTTTGAAAAATCAATATCTAGAGTAGGTAAATATTGCCTTCTAAACTTATCAAATACTTCTTTGATAAACAGACTGTCAAGATTAGCAACAACTGCTCCTGCAAGGTGATTTGACTGTCTTAAGTTTGCTTCACTAGCATATACTTCGTTATGATAATTGTCGTATGTAACAGCACCAGAAACGCCTCTAGAGCACTCTAAAAAGGCAGAAGGTGAATAACCTATTCCAGGTTCTATTACGTCATATCCAGTAACTTCATCAAATCCAACATCTAAAGATGCTCTTGCTGCTTTTGGCTCAGCGATAAAGATTTTAGGAGGAAACTCAGTAGAATATCCACTACCAAAGTTTGTAATATTAATATCAGTAATTTCACCGTTGAATATAGTTGCTGCAGCAGTTGCACCAATACCACCGATAGGTTCGCCAAATCCATCCTTTCTATCGTCAACAATATACACAGATGGAGCATCATTGTAACCACTACCACCTGTCAACATCTCAATGTTGGTAACTGACCCAGATGCAACAGTAACATCGAGGACTTGAGCACCAACAGGGTCTATGATAGCAACTCTAGGTGCAGTTACATATCCTCTACCTCTATTGGTTATTTGTATCTCATATACTTGACCATCTTGGTTTATTCTTGCCTGTGCTTGTGCATTGATACCATCAGCAGGGGCAGGGTCAATATAAACAGTTGGTGGATTAGAATATCCACTTCCCATTGTTAATACAGAAATGCTGTCAACATTTACTCTTCCTTCACTATCAATCGTGCAGGGACTGATTGTAGCACCTGATGGATTCTTAAATGTGATTGAAGGGATAAAACTATAACCACTACCACTGTCATCTATAGTAATACTATCAACCGTGCCTGTTTCATCATCTACAGTTAATGAAACTACTGCAGCAGTGCCATTAGGGTCTGTAGGGGTTGCTACAACAGGTATAGGAGGGTTATAAGAGTTATATCCTTGTCCACCATCAATTAAGTTAATATTTTTAATACCACCAATCAAAGACCTAACAGTAGCACCACTTCCATCGTTAGAAGTGATTATTACTTTAGGGTTGAAGTCTAAACGATACTTCTCACCACCTGTTTTAGGAATAATTCTGGAAACTTGCCCTGCAGCGTTAACAGCAACAACAGCAGAAGCACCACTACCAAAAACAGGAGCAATATACTCAACAGACCTAATATCAATCTCGTCTGCTGCTCCAATCGGATTTTTGAAGATTACGGTAGTCTCAAAAACAGTATAATCAACATATGGTTGTTGTAATCTACCATTTTTCTGAATTACGAGTCCAATGTCAGATGTTGGACTATATGCAACATCATTTACACGTAATGGATAATTTTTTGTGCCTTGCCACTCTGTATAGCTAACATCGTCTAATGTTATAATAGGTTGGTCTGCATAACCGACCAAATATGTAACTTGAGTAAATTCTGAGTCGTCTGCACCACTTCTTGCTCTAGGTGCTACTGTAAATACTAAATTACTACCATTGATTGTATAATCAACATCAGGAGTCAACATATCGTTGTATGTTATGACTATTAGGTGTTGTGCACTAGGAGGTGCTACAGGAGTGCCTAAAAATGATAAAGGAAACTCTCTTCTTACACCATCAAACAGAAGAAATGGATTTTCTAGTTGTTGTTTCTTTTTATTAAATTGTGGATACGATACACCTGGGGTAATGATGGCATCAGGTCCTCGAGTCACAGACTCGTAGTAGATAACCTCATTATCAATCATTATCGAGCCATTTTTCTCGACAAATCCATCAATACTCTCTATTTCTATCTTTGTATCAATAGTGCTAATTTCACTAAGCAATAATGTAGAACTTGACAACGTTTTAGAGTTGTAGTTATCAAGATTGAGATAATTTAACAGATTATTCAGAATGTCATAAGGACGTCCTGTTTTCTCTTGAGATTTGTAATACTCAAAAAGAAAATTAACAAGTTGTCTATCTTCCTGCCTAATAAACTCAGGAAGTTGATTTTCAACTCTATCTGATACGTTGATATTCTTAGTCTGCATTATTACCTAGAAACAAGAGGTATCTACGGGATACGTAAAGGTATCGGAGGGGTAGTCAATGATATTTAGACCACTTGTGTCACCTAAGTTATAACCAGAGAAATTGTTAGGGTCAAAAGACGCAATCGGCAAACTCTGAGTGTTATAATCTATAGGATTGACTACTGGGTTAAAGAAAGTTGGGTCTACACCTGGGGGAATCTCAATAGTTGGAGATATTGGCATAACAGAGATTGGAAGTTGCTCTGTACCGTCAGGTGTTTGCTGAATAGCAATAGGACCTACACAAACTTCTCCACTTCCATAGTTTACAGTGCCTACAGCAGCATTTAAGACAACTTCTGTCTCATCTCTAGTAGTAACCAACATAAGATTGCCCATTCCATCGTCTCTGATGTTTACAGGCACTAAAACTTGTGTTGTGTCGTCGGTAGAGAAGACTGTGCTTGTTGTAGAAGCAGTAGTAGTTGTCCCAGTAGTCAAATTAACTAATTCTTCAGTATAATCAGTTGCATAGAATGTGCCAGACTTAACAACAGAGAAATTAGGTTTACATTTTTCACCTAAATTGCTTCCATTGCCTTCTGGGTCTCCTGCAAAGCTACTTGGGTCATAAAGTGGGTTACCAAAATTTAAACATTGTGTAAATACGTTACCAAATGTGAATTTATCAATATTTTGACCCAATGTAAGTTGTGTAACGTTACCAGAAATTGATGTATCACTATTATCGACCATTGCACCGAATTTTGACCCCTCAACTCGATTATTAAATCTGTCAGTCTGTCCGCTTCTGTTATATTCGTCGATTGACTGTAAAATTTTAGTACCTAACTGACTTCCAGTAAGTGCAGTGCCATTTGCGTTGTAATAAACGTAAACTTTTGGAATAATGTAAAAACTGGTTGGGTCAATGACCTCAGGTTGGATAGATGCAACTGCATACTTCCTTAAATCTTTTTCAATTTTTGCTTTTGTAGACTCATTCAGTTTATTTCCTGTTTTTGGTCTAATTGCAACGTATACCTTACCATATACAGGTGGAGATAGTTTCTCGCCACCGTAGGCGGTTACAGACGCTGCCTGTGGGTATATTTCAGTGACAATGTGCTCATAGTCAGATTCTGTTACAGCACGGTTTTGAGTTGCATATGCTCTAGGTGCTCTAAACTTAATACTTAATGATGATTCTTGGTCTTCACCTTGCTGACCCTTCTCCATTGTCATTGTGGAGATATTCTGTGGAGGTATCACACGACCATCAGAGTCTCTTATCTGTCCTATGAATGCAAAGTTGTCAGCACCGTTTGCTTCGACACCAAAAGTGGTGACATAACTCATAGTGATGTATTCACCATCAATTAAACGACGTCCGATTATACCATCACCGAAGATAACCTTATATCTTTGGTCATCAGTCTCTTCAAGATAGTAAACACGAGAGTTTTCATCAAGTCCTGTTACGTTTCCTGCTAGATTGTAAGTATCAGTTTCACTAGACTGAGCATTTGGTGAAATATCTACAGTTAACAATTCAGTATCAACACTTTCTGCAGGAATTACAAATTCCTGATTCTTAGTGTAGTCAACTGTATAATTATATGTTAATAAATTCCCTTGATATATGACAACGTTAGAAAAGTCTGCAATACCTGTGCCTGTATTTACTGGGACTTGAATATCTCTAGTCAAAGTAAACGTAAATGTGTCTAATGCGTTATCAGCGACAAATACATCTCCTTTACTTAATATGCAAAACTCAGGGAATGTAGTGCCATTTAATGCTGTAGTAGTTTGCACCTTAATATGGACACATGCCTTCGGTGCTTTAATTGAGCGAGGAGTGTAATTTAATTGTTTAGCAATTCTTACAATATTATCTCTTACAGTTGCAGATTCTAAGAACGCTTCATTCAATGCCATGTTAGCATTAAAAGCAGTGTAGTAAGTATTGTAAGCTAGAATATCAATAAGATATGAGGCAGCACTACCTTCAAAATCATAATCAGTAAATTCTTTCCTAGTTCTTAGGTAAGACCTGATTGATTCTTTTATCTCAAAGAAATCTAGAGAAGTTAATTGTGACGGTATAGCAGGCATGTTACGTCTTCTCTAATAGGAATTCTACGTTTTGGACTAACTCTTGTCCAACAATAATATAATCCATTGATATATCAACAGCATTATTATCTGGTGAATCATCAACTTTAACCTCTGTCACTTCAATACGAGGCTCTAGTCTTTCCATTGTATTGAATATCTCTGTACGAATAGCATCAGCAGCAAAGACATCCCATTGCTCAAATAAAAGTTTTCTGACTCTAGACCCAATCTCAGGTTGAAATGGTCTTTCGCCAAACATAGTCAGTAAAAGATTCCTTACAGATTGAGAAATTGCTCTCTCATTCTTCACAGCACCAAAATCTTTAGTAGAAGGGTTAGCATTTAACGAAATTGCTAAGTCCTTGAACCCTCTACTGACGTATTTTTCTGCTCTGAATTTGTAACTCGGCATTTACATCCTTTTTTGGAATATTTATCACTTGGGTAGTCGGTTATTAACGTTTTACCCTCAGCGATAAACCATTCTGCTCTGTCTACTCTAATCACCATGTTATTCCTGGGTATGAACAAGAACTTTTACAGGCGGTTACTATCGCTATAATCTATTTATAGGGTTTTCCGACTATTTTCCTTGACCTCTATATCTTTTTTTCGCGCTATTCCTACTTGTTGCCGAATATTTGGTATGTTGACCTCGTCCTTGACGAGTTTTCTTGGGTCTTACATCAGTATTATAAGATGTACCCATCATTCCAGTTTTAGTTGCCATAATTTAAGGTTAATTTACTAAGATGCTAACACAGTTGGGTGTCCAAATGCAATCATAGAGTAACAAGGATAAGAAAATCCAGGTACTCCGACTCCTAGAGGGTCTAGGATACGTGCCAGTGGACGTTTATGTGCAAAGACTGTAAGCGTTGTTGCATTACAGACTCTAATGTGACCAACTCCACCATTATCTTCTATAGTTAGGTTACTACAGGGGATAGGAGTTGGAATTGGACACACTGATTTGCCACACGGACACATATAGATTATTATATTCGTACATGTGGCAATGTGCAAGGTGAATGTATCACCAAATACCATAACAGGGATTCTGTTTACTTGCACCATTGCGCGATCTGGCGTAATAGGGAAAGTAGGTATCAGTGGTGTAGGTGGCCACCAACAAGTCTTATTCTTAATTACTATAGTATAAGGTATTGGTGGACTACCGCAAGACTGTACTGAGTGTACAGTGGAGGGTAAACAGAGACCATGACCAGTGCAAGGTAATCCATTCAATGATGTGACAGGTTTTAGAAATCCAAATGCCATTATTAAGTGAATTCTCCGTTAAGTTCGTTTCCTGCATTATATGGTCGTCCTGTAGGCACTTCTTGACTACACTCATCAAAGAATGGATTACCTGTATTATTCATTGCCCTTCCTAGTGCAACAGTACTACCAGTCAAATAGTTTCTTACAGTCATCTTACCATCATATGGTCCTAAACGCATATTATTGTTTTCATCCACACGCTGAGGGTTGATTGCAATCGACGCATCATTCACAAATGTTAGTCCAACACCAGTCCCACCACCACCTGTGCAACCTGTGCACCAAGGATTAGTGCGACCAAACGCAGTTATCTCCCACCATCTTTGTCCTGCAAGTTTATTTCCGCTTCCATCATATCCACAATACACATCTAGAGGTCCTGTAGTGTTACCGCTTCCGCGAGTATACGTATCCCAACACTCTGCACCTGGGTATGATCCGCAGTTTACATTCATTGCGTTGTATGATATAGAATTTCCACCACCATAATTGTAATTAGTGGAAGTTGTGCCTGACACATTACTACCCATCCATAGTTGTAACTGCTGCACCTCATTTAAACCAACACCAGTATTGTAATCATATGTATTCTCATCTCCACCTATAGGGATGAATATAATATTTGCAGAGTTACTAGGGTCACGGTAGCAACGTCCATCTACTGTGCCATCATTACAATTCCATACTTTCGCATTTCCGCTTGCGTTACTCTTTGGGACTACACGTCTTGGCGCAAGCACAGGTTTAGTTTGCTTCTTAAAGAAATTCATAAACGCTTCACCCTGCGCACCAATGGTCTTACCCTTAATTTCTAATGATACTCTATATGATGCAGACTCCTCTTCCGATGCGCAATACTTATATGGTAGATATCCATACGCTTTTTCATTATCACTGGCAGTCCTACTACCACCTCTCCTCACTTTAGTGATGTTGGGTAGGTTGTTAGTTAAGTTTTCCTCTTGTCCAACATCTAAGTATGCGCAAGGCATATCAAACCACCTTGATATATTGTATAACTTAGGTTGACCAGTTGTTATACAATTCTTTTTACCGAATGCACCGTATACATGTGATGAGTCATCGTTATATTTGTCTACCGCTTGACCAGTAGAGTATATCCCAGGCATAATATCCTTCTCAAACTTAGCAACACCTGGGGATATCTGACTCACATACTGGAATGTTTCCTCATCTGGGAGTGCGGAGGATACATTACCCCTTGCATCTATTTCAATACAGTCCTGTTTGATGTTAAAACAGTGCCTAGTCTCGTCCTGTGTCTGCTCTGCAACGCGAATGTAACTGTCTGGGACTGATACTTCCTTACCTCTAGTAATATCACCTAATAGTTGAGTTGTAAAAGACCTATTATCAGTGTCTTCGGAAGCAATAGAAGGTGCATAGTCACCTACAGCACTGAATGCCTCTGCCATTTCCTTCCCCATTGCATCAATAGTGACGTCACCATCGTCTACAGGGGGTGATGTAAACTTCATACTCTCTGGGTCAGTCACCATAACCTCTGGTAAGTTAACTTGATTGTATCCAGACCCACCATCTACGATGCGAATTGACTTAATAGACCCATATGAGTCGACTCTTTGGATTTCTAACACTGCTTCGCGGAATACTGCCTTCTCTTTATTCTTACTTGTACCCTTTTTCTTCCTGTCTTTGATGTCAAATACGGTATATGTGTTTTCAATGTGCTCTTGATTCTCATCTTTTGACGATGGTGCGGGAATTGCCTTCTGAAAATCGGGATTCATCTTAGGTGACCACTTCTTTACAAACTTAGAAGTGTCAGATGCGGAGAAATCATCCATGACACGCGGGTCTATCACCTTTATAATAGGGTCTTTGTAACCTATTCCGCCATTTATAATCTTAATTTTAGTGATTTCCCCCTTATTATTGACTACTGCCTTCAATTTTGCCTCATCTAGTGTGCGATGAGGTATCAATGCGTTAGGGTCTATCTCCACTTTGTAGTAAGATATGCGTTTTGGGAACTCATACACCCCACAAAAGGCAGCTTTGTTGGGAATTCCGCGCCCTGCAAGCACTAATGCGGTTGCTCCTGTCTCAGAAGTGATGGTTGAGCCGTAAGAAAAGTCATTTCCGTTACCAGTTAGCTCCATCATACCACATTTTAGCTCATCTCCGAAGTAATAAACAGCAGCTAAGTCCCATCCATTGAGTTTTTGACCCCTTGAGAAGAAGTTTCCGTTGTTAGAGGTGTATCTAAACAGTATTCTCTTCGTTTTTGTGTCTATTTCAAAGAAACATGCGTTAGTATCCTCGTCTCCATCGTTAATTTTGATACGTGTTTCGTTAGTTTGCCATGAATCTTGACGTATTTCGTAAAAATGTGAGTGAAATGACAGATTAGGGATGCATGGGTCATCATCAGCATCACAACAAGGTGCATCATTGAGTACATACTGGCATGAGAAGACAGGACCATTCCAAGGATATGACGTGTCATACAAATAATACATGAATTGTGTGTCATAGGAGTCTTCAAATCCTAAGTAACGCGGTACCGCAGCCTTCGTTGCACCATTTAGTCCGTAAAACCACTCAAAGTTAGCATCTGCACTAAGTATTTCTACTCCATCCGTGCCATTTCCCCATCCTGCTAGCCCAGGTGTAGCTGGATTCGCTCCATTTCCTCCTGCATAACCCACTGGGTCAAACATTCTGTAGTTATTAAGACTATATCCAGGTCCTCCAGAGTATCTTCCGCTACCTGTATTGTTTTCATCGTAGGCATACCACCCACTTTTATCAATACACTGACCTGTAGGTCCTATATTACTACCATCATTGATAGTTTCTACTGGTGCAACTGGACTATCCTTAGTAAAACAATACCCTATGATGCCCTGATACACATACTCTTCGTCAAATGCTCTTGCAGGAGCAATGGGCCCACCTTGTAGGTTGACTTCTCTAGCAGGGTCGATAGTATAGAAGTTGTCTATATCCTCTCCATAAGTCACTCCATCAGGATTCTGATACTTGTAATGGTAGATTGCTGCTACATTCTCATTAGGGTCTTTAAATGTATTAGCATCTGACTCTGATGTAAAAACATATCCTATTGTCCTTATTAGTTTATATTGGTTTCTACCCTCTCCTACTGCTGACGGAGTGGCACTACCCACTGTAAGCATAGTATCATCAGGCCAGTAAGAGTAATATAGATTGAGTGGTTGAGTATTAGTAACCTGTTTCTCCATTGTCCAGAAGACAGGTTTACCACTACGTGGCTCTGCGTTATATCCTTCTACTACTGATTGCCATGATTCATTCTCATTACCGAAGTCTAGTTTAATTAGACCTCCGTCATCACTATACTTGTGGTCTCTCTTACTAGGGCGAAACCAACGGTGTATAGGACTTCTTCTAAAGTCACAGTAGTCTACACAGTTACGTGTAGCATTTGCTCCTATGTAATGGACTATATCCTCTCCTAAGGGATTACTCCCTGCTCCACTATTATTAAATGTTATCTGATAATCTGTCCCAGGTCCGCTATGGTTTGCATTAGAACGATACTTACTACTAGCAGGACGCTTATACGTTTGCTTAAACCCAGGTCCTCCTATAGGATTGGGAAAACTTCTACCTGTCTCCTGTATGTACGTTGCCATTAATTGCGGAGTCTTCTTCCAATTTATTTAGTCTCTCATATAGATTATCGAATAACTCCTTAAGATTACTATACTCGTCATTCCCAGGTATCTTATACTTTACCATATCCGCCCCAGGTGGAGGTAACTTATTAAAAGCAGTCTCGAGCACCGCAATGCGAGACGCTAAATTTTTTACTGCTTCACTTAGTTGTTTGAAAGACCAAGCAACCGCTTCCATCTCACTCTCAAACTCAGGGACGCCATTTTTTTCCATCGCGATTTTTTTAGAATTTAGCAGTTACACCTAACACAGTAGCATTAGGGTTTCGGGCTAGAGCTACTTCTCTTGCCTCGTCATAGTTACGTGCACGCACTTCCTCAAAGAAGATTTGTCCTGCTACGTAGAGTTTTACTTCGTGAATCATGTCGGTAAGTCCCTCCATTAGTTTGACCGCCTTAAGATAATGTTTCCATCTAGGTCTTCTTCATATTCTAGCACATCTCCTGCCAACCAACCAGTCTCCCTTAACAATTCCTCAGGAAGATTAACATAGGCATTCAAGTCATCATCCTCGAGTATATCAAGAGTGTATCGTTTCATACTGCTTAAAGTCATTACACCTTATGTAGTGTTTCCACGAATTGCACCCACACAACTGATTTGATATGCTACCACACCCTTATCATAAAGGTCTTCTATCTCAGATAAACCACCATAAGGATGATGCAACATGAATCCATTACCTAAGTATACACCACCATGATTAGGTGCTCTACCCTTAGGTGCACTATAACCACCACCTAGAGGGTTAGTGTATAGTCTAAACAATAGTATATCATTCTTTTCCAGTATTGTAAAGTCTACTCCACCATCATCCATTCCCCATTCTTTCTTGTATATCCACTTACCATCCTCTTCATTAATAGCATCATCAGTAAAAGCATATACCTTCCTAGCATTGAAGTCTATCAAATCCCTACCTAGAAACTCTCTATAGTAATCTCTTATAATCTCATAACAACCAAATAGTCTATTACCTGTCCATTTCTTACCTAATAGGTGTGCATATGTTTCTCTAAGTGCTAAGTAATCTTCTTCTCTATTCATCTTGGAAATGGTATTAACCCTATATTAGCAGATGCAGTGGTAGGTGTCAAGGTTAAATCAAAACCTATTGTAATTCTAGGAGTGTCATAGTCTTCTATTACCTTTACTTCATGATATCTATTCCCAGGTCCGATATAAACATTACCTATTTCATTCTTAATCTCCTTATCTTCAAACACAGTAACTGTATTATGAGGTCTGATAGAGATATAACCATGATAATCCCACTCATGATTATGCCATTTCAGCACTTCATCAGGCATATGATAGTTAACCCATGACTGCATCCATACATTATTAGACTGATAGTCATAAACAATACCTCTCAACTCAGTGAATAAGTCATAGAAGACCTGAGTAGGAGAGGTTAAACCAAATATATTATATTTTCCATATGACCAAGTAGGGTCATCACCATCAAAGAATGGTATACAGTTATCTAATATATTGACCATTACTCTATGGTTGGCGGAAACAACCTTAGATTTATATACGCGACCCTCTAGAGGCATTTTTTATATTGGAAATTTTTTTATATACGATTAGAATAAAACTCTCGCTTTGGGATACTTTTGTAGGTTAGGGTAGTAAGTGAATTTAATATAGCACAAATTAACTGTTTTAACTGCCCATACTCTCTTCAACAGTGTAGTACATGCGTATGTATGTCTCCACTCCCCTGTGTGCTATGGTGTCGTGCGTCCTGTAGTGCTAGAGTATAAGACTTAAATGCCCCATACGTCTCCATGCCTGTGTAGTTAAATCTCCAAAAGAATTTCCTCCCTTTACTGTATATTATAACATCTACTGGGGTGGGTGTCAATAGGGTGATTTGGTTGTGCATAGTGCTGTATAATAGAGGATGCGGAGATCCTGGAACTCCGTGCGGTAAACTCTCTTATATCTCTTATACTGTGTGATTCCTCCCTTACAGTCCTTTTCTTGCTTTGTATGTCTTATTGCTCTGTTAACTGTGTTTACTGTCATATGAAATGGGGCAAGTAAAGGCAAAGCGAAAGAAAGCAAAGGCGGGCAAAGGCAAGCAGGGGCAAGGGGTCTTCTGTGGTCTGTGTGTATATCCTGTCAGTTGCTTGACAAAAAAATGTCCCTGTGTTACGCTCTTAGACAACAACAACTGCGAGACTTATACGACTCACTCCTATATTTATTTAACCATTTAATTCATTGCCCCACTCCCACGTCATAACATAATCCTTCCAGTATATACCTATCGCATAATTGCTGATACTGGGTAAATACTTCGCTTAGGTCTGTGTCTATTAGATACTGACACATTTCAATTTCGAGGTCTGCGGGTAAGTTTCCGCTATCATACAAATCTAAGAGACTTGCGAGTTTTTGGGGAAGTTGGTTTGCTGTTTCCATGCTGTTTAATAAATGAAGTGTGGACTTATAAAGAATTAATAACTAGATGCAATGCAATGTTAATTAATTTCGAGATGCCACACTATGTAAAAAATTTGGCGTCTCCTTGCGTGGGTATGGGTGTTAATCTATTGCTAACTCCATACCGCTTACGAAATCCTCTTTAACATTCTTGTAACCTACGAACCACTCATAGTTTTTCTGAAATACTCTCATACCATATGAGAATTCATCAAGTAGAGC
>MDTB01191178.1_pt1 | contig 53044 bp, 51 predicted proteins | sample 811161 | NCBI WGS metagenome assembly MDTB01 (sample SAMN05326650, study PRJNA326480) | marine metagenome | isolation source: seawater | place: Mediterranean Sea | collected 2009
ACACTTCGGTCATCACAAGATAGGCGTTCTGCCGATCAGGATCGGGAACGATAGCCACTGGCTTAAGAAGGCAGTCAGAGCTATTGCCCTCGGCCTGCTCGGTGGAGCTGCCGTCGAAAGACCACATGGGGCACTCTTCCAAGGTTCCACCGAAGTTTTCGCGAACCTGTGTCTTGCTGCGAAGGCTTTGGGTAGGTTGGTAGCCGTCAAGCCAGATGTACTCTAATTTAGATTTCATGTTTCTCGGATCTCCTTTTCTTTGCGTATCGGCGCTCTAATAAGTTCAATATCTAGGCCTAACCGCCGCTGGTGGTTGGCAATGCCCACTTAAGGCGCATTGTAGTTATGGCTAAAGGCAAAAACCGTGCCACACCCAACAATATTTAAACTGTTGATTTTAAAACAAATTTCTCTTTGTAAGCAGTTAATTGCACCAATATAGTGCGCTCACCACTCACTCCTTCAAGAGCTGAGATATTCTGGTGCATGGCGAGAGTGAATACAAACGCTGGGTTGGTACAAGAACACGATAATCGCGAGACACTCTCTCAGGCTTAGGCCATAATCGCCGGCTTTTAGACAGTGTGCCGCAGGTTTATCCGCCGAAGACTGACAATCGGTCGGTTTGCTAGCAGCTACGTCGCGTTCGCCCACAGCAAACGGCGCGCAACCAATAATGTTTTATCCCTTAGATCAGCAAAAGGAATTGTGCTTCCGTGCCAAATCTTAACGTTCGTAATGTTGCCATCATCGCTCACGTCGACCATGGCAAAACCACACTGGTTGATAGCCTACTGAAGCAGACTGGACTGATTGCGTCTTCCTCTTCAGAGCGAGTTATGGATAGCAACGATTTGGAAAAGGAGCGAGGTATAACGATCCTTGCCAAGAATACTGCCATCGAGTATCGCGACACTTTGATCAACATTGTTGACACGCCGGGGCACGCTGACTTTGGTGGAGAAGTGGAGCGTATCCTGTCGATGGTCGATGCTGTGTTGTTGCTCGTTGACGCGGTCGACGGACCGATGCCGCAAACCCGTTTCGTCACCCAAAAAGCGTTTGCCTACGGACTTCAACCTATCGTTGTGGTCAATAAAATTGATCGGCCGGGTGGAGACCCAGACAAGGCCATCGACGAGGTGTTCGAGCTATTTGATAACCTCGGTGCTAGCGATGAACAATTAGACTTTTCGGTAGTTTACGCCTCTGCGATCAACGGTGTGGCCGGCCTTGAGATGGACGACATTAAAGATGATATGAGCCCTCTGCTTGACATGGTCATCGAGCAAGTGCCCCCACCCAGCGTCGATTCCGACGGCGCATTCCAAATGCAAATTAGCTCTCTAGACTACTCGACCTACGAAGGCGTTATTGGCATCGGCCGCATCAGCCGGGGCGCTGTGCAACGCAACCAGCAGATCATTGTCGTCGATAGACAGGGCAACGAGCGCAAAGGCAAAGTGATGAATATCTATCGTCATCGCGGCCTCGAACGAATAGAAGCTGCCGAAGCTTCTGCCGGAGACATCATCTGCCTTACAGGGGTCGAAAAAATCGGTATCTCGGACACTTTGTGCGCCCCAGACCAAGTGGAGGCGCTACCACCGCTAACGGTCGATGAGCCCACTCTGACGATGATGTTTTGCGTAAATAACTCACCGCTTTCTGGGAAAGAAGGCAAGTTTGTAACTAGCCGGCAGATACGCGAACGCTTGCTTACCGAAGCGTCGCACAACGTTGCTCTTGGCGTGGAGGATACACCTGACCCAGACCGCTTTAAGGTGTCAGGACGCGGTGAGTTACACCTATCCGTTCTGATTGAAACGATGCGTCGTGAAGGTTTCGAACTTGCTGTGTCTCGGCCCCAGGTGATCTATCGAGAAATTGATGGTGTCATTCACGAGCCATATGAAATTCTCACGTTAGATGTAGAAGACCAACACCAGGGCAAAGTCATGGAGGTGTTGGGCGATCGACGAGGCGAGCTGCAGGAGATGCAGGCAGATGGCAAGGGTCGCGTGCGGCTTCAATTCCGCATTCCGAGCCGCGGCGTGATGGGGTATCGCCCCATATTCCTTTCCCAAACCTCGGGCACTGGCATCATGTCATTTGCTTCGGACGGATTCGGCACCCGCAGTGCGGACGAGGTAGGCTCGCGCAAAAATGGCGTGCTAATTTCAAACGCCCAGGGTAAAGCTGTAGGTTTTGCTCTCTTCAACCTGCAAAATCGTGGCCGCATGATGGTTAAGCCTAATGACGTAGTCTACGAAGGCATGGTGGTTGGTATTCACACCCGTGGTAACGATCTCACGGTGAATCCATTAAAGGAAAAAAAGCAGACTAATGTTCGCGCATCAGGTACCGACGAGAACATTGTGCTGACGCCTGCCATTGACCAAACATTAGAACAGGCGTTGGAATTTATTGCCGATGATGAACTTGTTGAAGTTACTCCAGAGAACATTCGCGTGCGCAAATTGTTACTCAAGGAGCACGAGCGCAAACGCGCTTAGCTCGTTTTTCGACTTGTTAAAAGACTATCTGCCCGCGCCTAGCACCCACGCTCGCGGCGTCCAAGGTCAGCCAGCGGAATGAAAGTAGTGCTACAGCGCGTGAGCCAAGCCATGGTCAGCGTCAATCAGCAAGTAATTGGTCAAATTTCAGCGGGCGTGGTGCTCTTCGTGGGCATCGCCCCCTCTGATGGCGATGAGCAAATTCTTTGGATGGCCGACAAAATAGCCCACTTGCGCATATTTGAGGATGACCAACAAGCAGCAGCAACTGGTCTGCAGCGCAACCTTGTGCAGATAGACGGCAGCGCCTTGGTCATTTCCCAATTTACGCTGTATGGCGATACCAGTCGTGGTCGCCGACCATCTTTCTCTCACGCGGCTGCGCCAGCTATTGCAGAGCCTGTCTACGACAAATTTATAACAGCCCTCGGCGGTTATTTGCCTGTCACAAGCGGTAAATTCGGCGCTGATATGCAAGTCGAGCTAGTGAATCAGGGCCCCCTAACGCTGGTGCTAGAACGCTAGTTAACTAGCGGCGTGTTCATCCTCGCTATCTTTGCCCTCTTCGCTGAGGCCAGATTTCTCCTTGCCCTTGTTCTCTACTAGGCGCGCTAAAATTACACCAAACTCAAATAGCAGCCATGTTGGCACGGCTAGCAGCAGCTGAGAGATCACGTCTGGTGGTGTCATCAGCATGCCGACTACAAAGCAGCCAATGATTACAAATGGCCGTTTCGCCGCCATCGCTGCGGCGCTAGCGAGCCCAGACCATGCAAGCAGACACGTGGCAACCGGAATTTCGAAAGCCATGCCGAAGGCGAGGAACATTTTCAACACGAAATCTAGATAAGAATTGATGTCGGTCATCATGGTCACATCAGCCGGGCTGATTTGGGCAAAAAATCCGAAGACCAGGGGAAAAACCAGGTAGTAACAAAAGGCCATGCCGCAGTAGAACAAAATGACGCTCGATAACAGCAGTGGCACAGCAAAGCGCTTTTCGCCGCGATATAGTCCAGGGGAGACGAAGGCCCAAAGTTGATGTAGCAGAAAAGGGATGCCGATAAACACCGCCATGTAGATCGCAAGCTTAAAAGGCGTAAGAAACGGCGTGGTCACTTGGGTGGCGATCATCTGGCCACCTTCGGGGAGTTCCTCAATAAGTGGCGCCGCGACAAATGCGAAGATCTGATCGGAAAACGCGTAGATGGGTATGAAGAGCACGAAGACAAAGGCAAAACTCCGCAAAATGCGCATGCGAAGTTCTATCAAATGGTCAAGAAAAGGCTGTTCGTTATCATCAACCGCAGCATCGTGAGGGTCTTGATCTGCTGCGCTCACGGCTTGGGCTCAACGGTCTCGCTGGCGTCGGCGCTTGCTTCTTGAGCCGCTGCAGAACTGGCTGGTCGCTCACTATAAGCGCTGCTCAAATCGCTGGCAGCGCCAGCTAGAGGCTCTCTGAGAATTTTATTTGCCGAGCTAACCTCTGCTTCCATAGCTTTAATCTGCGCCATAACCTCCTCGTTGTGGAGCTGCTGACGCACATCGTCCATGCCTATTTCTTTCTCCACCTCGGCCTTAACTGCCGCTATTGAGCGCGTTAGACGACCAAACCACAGACTCATTGCTCGCAGTGTTTCAGGCAGGCGTTCAGGTCCGAGAACCAATAAGACCACCAGCAGAACTAGCATCAGCTCTAATTCACTAACTCCGCCAAACATACTTGTTTAATCTCCCTTGGCAGGAACGCTAAGACTTGCAAGCGTTAAAGACATGATCCTCTATTTCTTTGCTTTTTCGTTCGCCGGAGCTTGCGCGGTGCTATCTGCTGACGCGCCGTCACTATCGCTTGAGATCACTCGCTCAGCGGTACTCGAGGGGTCAGGCTGGTCATTATCACTAACGGCGGTGCGAAACCCCTTAATGGCATTACCCAAGTCTGCGCCAATATTTTTTAGTCGCTTTGGCCCAAACACCAGTAGCACGATGGCAAGAATGATCAACAGTTCTGGTATTCCAAATCCCATCATAGTGTTTCTCCCAATGAGGTAAGTAGGTTCTTTATGGCTGGTCAGCTCGCAATGATGGCCGCGACCTAGCTTGTGCGACTCGCTTTTTCGTCATGCCCGCTGACGCCGAAACGCCCTGCAAGTTCGTTAATGACATCGGTGGACTCTAAATTCAATGCACTGAGCATGACCAGGGAATGAAACCACAGATCTGCTACTTCCTTAACCAAAGCTTGCTTGTCGTTCGCATCAAGTTGCGCATCCTTGGCGGCAATCACCACTTCAGTTGCCTCTTCGCCGATCTTTTCGAGCATTTTGTTGAGACCGGCATGGTGCAGAGACGCCACATAAGAAGTGTTTGGGCTATCGCCCTTGCGCTGGGTGAGCACCTGATCAAGCTCTGCAAAAATATCCATAGGGATCTCGGTTGAAATTACTGGAGCCTCAGTTCGATGGCCGACTCGCGTTCTAATATCGCTTGCTATTTACTCAGTCGAGCAACAACAACGCAGCTACAACGATGATGCCTACCACCATCAGTCTCTGTCCATTCTTGGTCGCCGTCCTGCTTTTCTCTAACACATGCTCCAAGTCGCGAAGCTGTTGCTCTTGTACCGCTAGACTTTGCCGCAACGCATTTACCGGCTTTTCGTCCAACAACTCTGGCAAGCGATGCAGTTGACTTAGAATCTGCGGCGCATAAGCGATAACCTGTTCCGCCACCGCGGCAGGGCCAAAGTTCTTTGCGGCCCAACGGCGCATAAATGGAAGCGCCGTATCCCAGAGATCCAGTTGAGGATACAGCTCTCGCCCCAGGCCTTCTACATACAGCAGGGTTTTTTGCAGCAAGGCCAGTTGCGGTTGGACAGTCATATCAAACTTGCGGGCGGTATCCAGAAGATCCGTCATGAACAAGGAAAATGAAATCTCGCTGAGCGGCTTGGCAAAAATAGGCTCGCATAGATCACGGATAACTTGCTCAAACTCAGCTGCATCCGTGGTAATTGGAACCCATCCCGAGCGCACGTGCAGTGCAGCAATTTCAGCATAATCTCGAGCAAAAAAGGCTAAGACGTTCTGCCCCAGGTAGCGTTGATCCGACTGCTCCAAGCTGCCAATAATTGCGCAGTCTAAAGCGATGTAGCGCGGATCAGCAGGATCGCTGATATCCACGAAAATATTACCCGGATGCATATCCGCATGGAAAAAATTGTGTTCAAAGACTTGCGTGAAAAATGTTTCAACGCCCTTGCGCGCTAGCACCGCAAAATCGACTCCAGCCTCGGTAAGCGTTGCCATATCGTTAATGCGCGGAGCGAATACCTGCTCCATGACTAGCAGGTCTCGGCGCGTGTACTGACCGTAGACTCGAGGAACATAAAGCAAGTTAGAGTCAGCAAAGTTACGCCTTAATTGGATCTGATGGTTTGCCTCGCGGTACATATCCAGCTCACCCAACAGCACTTGGTGATAGTCGGCAAGCAGCTTAGGCAGCCGCAACTGCTGTGCAAAACGAACCCTTGCAGTGATCCACTGGGCTACCGCTCGCAACATAAACATGTCGCTATCGATTTCTTGCTGCAGATTTGGCCGCACCATCTTGAGCACAACCGCGCGACCATCAGCCAATTGGCCTTGATGCACCTGGGCGATAGAGGCGCTAGCTAATGGCTGAGCGTCAATATGCGTAAAGTCTTTGCTCTGCTCGGCCCCCAACAGCCTATGCAATCTGGCCACTGCATCCTCATCAGCAATAGGCTGAACTTGGTCTTGCAGGCGAGTAAGGGCCTTACTCAACTGGGCACCGACAATGTCGGGCCGCGTCGAGAGCAGTTGTCCCAACTTAATAAAGACTGGACCACGCAGTTCAAGGGCAAGGACTAAATTTTGCTCCAGATTTCGGCGCCCAGGGGGCAGCAATAACTTGAAGCAGCCTAAGATAAAGCGCAGGGCGGGGTTTGGTAGCAATGACGCCGGGATTAGGTGATGCACTCGATGGTGCAAAAAGTGCCAGGCAAGACGCAACAACTGTATCCATTGCTTAATGTTCATTTTTCGTTGCGCTAGCCGTCTTTGGCATTGTCATGTTGCGAACGCTGTTCTTGCAAAACAATCCTGGCTGCCAAGCGATCTACACGCAGACGCAAGTCGTCTATCCGCTGCTGCACTGCAACTGTTGCCTGGGTCGTCGCAAAGCGAGTTGCAACGGCAGCTCGAGACGAAGACGCCATATTCTGCTGCAGCCGTTTTGCGGCCTGACTAATTACTTCAGACCCTAGCTCCCAAATAGATGCTATTTGTTGGGAGCTATTAAACCCCAAGGCTTTATCTAACGGGATAGTCAAATCCAAAGAGAGATTTCGCAGAATATGCTGAAGTTCCAGCAGCGCCGTGCCATCGCCATCGATTTGCAGGTCGGCGTTTTGATCCGCCGCCAGCAAAGCGCGCAATAAATTTGGTGCATCAGCATAAATCGCTACCGTGGGCCGCTCGGCGGTACCGTTATGCAGGGCTATCTCGCCGTTATCGATCACTATGTGCAAACTGCTGCGAGGCATGGTGCAGTTAATTTCAATGCATTGCCCATGCAATCTTTGCAATTTCGTCGGTAGGGCAGGGTCAAGACGCAAACCTGCGTTGGCCAAGGTAGTCAATACTGCTTGCAGTTGCTCCAACGGTGCTGCGCTACCTCTCTGCATTTGGCGCATCGTTATTCGCAGAGTGCGCGTCTTCGGCTGCTCGCTCGCCGCGATGAATGGCAGCGATGCCCCCTACCAGATTGTGAAAGCTGGTATTGACGAAGCCTGCATCGTCGAACATTTGCTTGAGTGCCCGCTGATTGGGGTGCATGCGAATCGACTCAACTAAGTACTGGTATGGCTGGGAGTCACCAACAAGCAACTTGCCCACGGGTGGCCATAAGGTTTGAAACGCTCGATAGGCTGTCTGCAAAACCGGATCAGTCGCCGAGGAGAACTCTAAGACAATCAGCGCAGCGCCAGGCTTAAGCACTCGCAATAGCTCCTCGAGCGCACGGTCTTTGTCGGTAAAGTTACGAATACCAAAGCTGATACATGCACAGTCAAAGGTTTTGTCGGCGAAGGGCAGTGCTTCCGCGGGCGCCTGGCAAAACTTAACTTGAGCGTGGCCTTGATCCTGCAGGCGGTTCCTACCCACACGCATCATTGGTTGATTCAAGTCCGTTAGCACGACGCGTCCGCTTGTGCCGACCACAGGGGCAAATAGGGCGGACATGTCGCCAGTACCGCCTGCCAGATCAAGCACCCGGTGGCCTTCACGTGCTCCCGACATCTGCAGCACCATGCGTTTAAATAATCTATGCGTGCCTAGAGACATTAGGTCATTCATTACATCGTAGCGCTCAGCTACGGCCTGGAAAACGTCTCCCACTCTGCGAGTTTTTTCTCTTGGCGATACTCGCTCAAAGCCAAAACTCACCTCTTCGTGATGAGTACTGGCATCGGACTCGTTACGCTGACTTGGCTCTTCATTAGATGCAGACATGGCGTTGATTTTGCTAAGTGATAATGGCTGAACTATACGCGGATGTTGCTGACTCGGGCAGTGCTAGCCAGCTGATCAGTTAGCGATCCATTACCTCGGGGACCATTGATTTACAGGAATATTGGGCAATCTCGAAGCGTTGGCACTCTTGAGCTCAGCCAGGTATTCCCGCCAATAGTCGTCCTGCTTGCTGCCTAACTCATACAGGTAATGCCAAGCATAGATGCCACTATCATGACCATCATCGAACACTAAACGAATGGCGTAGTTGCCAATGGGCTCAATGGATCGAATACCCACATTCTTTTTTCCAGTTTGCAGCGTACGTTCGCCAGCGCTATGACCGCGCACCTCCGCAGAGGGAGAAAAAACTCGCAGCAACTCCGCTGGCAGTTTAAATGCCTGATCTTGCCACTGGATCTCTAGCGCATGACCGATTTTGTGGTAGGTAATATTGTCAGGTGATTGCATAGCTGAATCTTACAAAATAAAACGCGAGACATCGGTATTACTGACCAGATCGGCAAGGTGCCTGTCGACATACTCGCGGTCTACAGTAACGGTTGTATTGTTCTCCTCGCCAGCCTGAAACGATAACTCCTCGAGTAGGCGCTCCATCACAGTGTGCAATCTGCGGGCGCCAATATTTTCAGTACCCTCGTTCACCTGCCAGGCGAGCTCGGCAATCTGCTCAATACCGCAAGGCGCGAACTCCAAGTCTACGCGCTCGACTGCCATCAGCGCTTGATACTGCTCGCAAAGACTAGCGCGAGGTTCAACGAGAATTCGCTTGAAGTCGTCTGGGGTAAGCGCGCTGAGTTCCACCCGAATGGGCAGTCGGCCTTGAAGTTCGGGGATTAAATCTGACGGCTTAGCCAGATGAAAAGCCCCAGAGGCGACGAAGAGAATATGGTCAGTTTTGATGGGCCCAAACTTGCTAGTCACGGTACACCCTTCAATCAACGGCAACAGGTCCCTTTGTACCCCTTCTCTAGAAACATCAGCACCAGCACCTTCACCTCGCTTGGCAACCTTATCGATTTCATCGATAAAAACGATGCCGGTTTGCTCAACCGCCTCAATAGCGCGAGCCTTGATGTCTTCGTCATTGATTAGCTTGGCTGCTTCTTCATCGCGCAAACGTTTGCGCGCCTTGGCGATTGTTAAACGCTTGCGTTTCTTAGCGCCGCCGCCGATGTTGCTGAACATATCCTGCAGCTGATTGGTCATTTCCTCCATGCCGGGAGGGGCCATGATCTCAACGCCGACATTTACCGGTTCGAGATCAATATCAATTTCCTTGTCCTCTAATTCACCTTCAAGCAGTTTTTTTCGCAGTAATTGCCTGGCCGATGACTCCTTGGCCTGCCCATCACCTTGCGACTCGACCATGCTGGGCTGCGGCAACAACGCGTCTAGGATGCGTTCTTCCACTAAATCCTCGGCTTGACTTGAAACCAGGCTCATTTGCTCCTGACGCAGCATGTTGATCGAGGTATCTACCAAATCACGGATAATCGACTCAACGTCCCTACCTACGTAACCAACCTCAGTGAATTTGGTAGCCTCTACTTTGATAAAGGGCGCTTTAGCCAGTTTCGCTAGTCGCCGCGCGATTTCGGTTTTACCGACACCCGTGGGGCCAATCATAAGAATATTCTTCGGCGACACTTCCTCGCGCAATTCATCCGGCAGTTGCATGCGCCGCCAACGATTACGCAAGGCTATCGCTACGGCTCGTTTGGCCTCGTTCTGACCGATAATATGTCGGTCCAGCTCGGTGACGATCTCTGCAGGTGTTCGCGGCTGATTGGTTAAAACATCAGACATTGGTTTTGGCCCTAATTTATTCAAGTTGCTACAGCGCGTCAGGAGCTACGTCGCATCAGGCGTTAGGTCAATGGTTTCCAGAGTGTGTGTATGGTTGGTATAAACACAAATGTCTCCCGCGATAGCCAGCGCTTTGCGCACAACGCTCTCTGGAGTCAAATCGGTATTTTCCGCCAGTGCAGTGGCCGCCGCGCGCGCAAAATTGCCGCCCGAGCCGATGGCAATAACACCGGACTCCGGCTCAATCACATCGCCATTGCCGCTTATCAACAACGTCGCGGTAGCGTCCGCTACGATCAGCATAGCCTCGAGTCGGCGCAGGGCGCGATCAGAACGCCACTCCTTGGCCAGCTCTACAGCAGCTCGAGCCAGCTGTCCGTGGTACTTCTCTAACGCGCCCTCGAATTTCTCGAACAGCGTAAATGCATCAGCCGTACTGCCTGCGAACCCCGCCATAACTCTCTCTTGATAGAGCTTGCGTACTTTTATCGCGTTGCCCTTCATTACTGTATCACCCAGCGATACCTGCCCATCTCCACCTAAAGCTACCTGCGCTTCATTACGCACGCTGAGGATTGTTGTACCGTGAAATTGTTGCATTCAGCTTTCCTGGTTGGCTGTTCTGAGAGGGGCTTTCTTCGCAATGCCTAAACATCACTCGCACGTTAGCATGACGGCGTAAACTCTTGGTCAAACTCTTATTCAACGCCTTGTTCAAGTTCCTACCAAACATCCTATCCAAATTAGCCAGACGCCAGGTCAATGGAAACATTCCACGCACACTTGTGGACAGGACTAGTTAAGCATGATGGCGGAGATATTTTGCTCTCTTAGCTTGGTCATAGCTCGCTGTGCCTCGATGCGGCGAGTGAAGGGACCAACAATCACTCGATGCCATCGGCCATTTACGCCCTCGGAGACCATCACCTCGCAGGGTAAGTTAATCAACAGCAATTCTGCCCGCATCGTATTGGCGTCTCGCTGATCACGAAAGGAGGCTGCTTGAATTGAAAAGTTTCGGTCTGCGTCTTCAGGCTTTTTTTCTTCAACTGCATAGGAATTTGGATCTGCAGTGACATTGCTCTGACGCAAGAGTTCAGGAAACTCAAATCGCACTGCAGGCGGAGTATCAGGTTTAGTTGCAGCCGCAGCGGCCTGCGCCGGCTCCGCAGACGTCAGATTCGTTAGCTCGGGGGCGTATGCCACCACCAAGACCACCGCCGCGCCGATTATCGCCCCAGCGAAAAAACTAGGTGTATGCAGCAGTTTCGGGCCAGCAGCTGCGCTGGTCCTGGAAGCTTGGGTCCGAGCTCGCGATCGTGAAGAAGTCGCCCTTTTGGTCGCGGGACGTTTTGCCGGTGGTCGCTTGCGCGTCGAGCGGTCGGCGAAATCCTTAGTCATTGTAATTGTGAGCCTTTAAGTCGACCACAGCGGCGCTGGGGCTAGGTTTGCATAATACCGCGCGCTCGATACCTAGGTGAATAGGGATAGCAACTTAGTTAGAGCGCATCGTAAGGATCAACATCTATCGACCACCGCAGTGCTTGAGGTGTCTTTGGCTGCCCCAAGACGTTCAATAGGTCGTGAAGACGCGCCCTGGTTGGCGCTGTAATCGCCAACTGATAGCGATAGCGATTGGCAATACGGCTCATTGGCGCGGGTATAGGGCCCATCAGTTCAGGAGCGGATACATGGGTTGATCCAGTGCTCATCAGTTGCTGTTGTAAGAAGGCTTTGCAGTCCTGCAAGAACTTCAACGCAAGGTGCCCATCTGGAGCCTCAGCGCGAATCAGTGCCATAGGCACTATGGGTGGAAGCCCGGCGCTGCTCCTGGACTCAAGCTCAAGCTCAGCAAAGCTGGGATAACCCTGGCTAATCAGAGTTTCCAGCAGCGGGTTGTCGGGTTGGTGGGTTTGAATCCACACTTCTCCGCTGCGCTCTGCCCTGCCCGCCCGCCCTGCTACTTGAGTTATCAGCTGGGCAGTGCGTTCAGGCGCACGAAAGTCTGAACTCAGCAACCCTGCATCAGCGTTCAGCACCGCGACCAACGTAACGCCTGGAAAATGATGGCCCTTGGCAAGCATCTGCGTGCCTACCAACAGACAAGACTTATTCTGTTGAATTTGCTCCAGACGTTCGCCAAGTTGCCGCGCGCTGCGCGTGGTATCACGATCGATCCTTAACACCGGTACGCCAGGGAAAAGCGCTTCAAGCCCTTCTTCGATCCGTTGAGTACCAATGCCAAGTGGAAACAAACTTTGCTGCCCACAGTTTTCGCAACAATTAGGCACCGGCATTTGTATGGTGCAGTGATGGCAGATTAAACGTTCAGGCTGCCTGTGCAGGGTCAAGCGCGCATCGCATTGGGAGCAGTGACTCTGCCAGCCGCAAGCGCTGCACATCAAGGTTGGCGCAAACCCGCGCCGGTTCAAGTACAACAGCACTTGGCCATCATTCGCCAGATGACTTCGAACCACACGGACTAACGTATTCGACAACCCCGCCTGAAGAACCTGGCCACGAAGATCAATGAGATGAAAAGACGGCATGCTAGCACCCCCGGCTCGGTGCGGCAGTCGCAGCCGTCGATAACGCCCGCGTTGAATATTCCACAACGACTCAAGTGAAGGTGTGGCCGAGCCAAGCACTAGTGCAATGCCGAGGTCTTGGGCACGTTTGACTGCAAGATCTCGCGCAGAGTAGCGCAGGCCCTCCTGCTGTTTGTAGGAACTATCGTGCTCTTCATCAACAATGATCAGTTGCAGATTATCAAAAGGGGAGAAAATCGCTGAGCGCGTGCCGATAAGAATTTTCAGCTCTCCACTACGACAACGCAGCCATGTTTGCATACGCTGGCCCTCGGACAGCGCGGAATGCAACATGCCTGTTCTGCCAAATCGGCGTTCGAAACGCGCAAGCGTTTGTGGCGTTAGCGCAATTTCCGGCACTAAGACCAAGACCTGACCCTCACGCTCGAGTACCGGTGCCATGGCCTGAAGATAGACTTCGGTTTTGCCTGACCCCGTCACTCCTTCAAGGACGAAGGCTGCAAAAGCGTGCGCAGAATTTATGCTGTCAATTGCGGCTAGCTGATCTGCGGATGCCGTTAACGGCTGTTGCAACAGGCAGTTTGCAGGCGGCTTGGCTCGTTGCACCACAGCCTTATCTTGCAATACGCGCAATATGTTGCGACTAAAACCTGCCGCTAAAATATCTTTGCCGCGCACTACATCTCGACCCTGGTTGCTAGCATCGCGCAGCCAGGCAACCATAGCGGTTTGTTTGGTTGACCGGCTGTTGCTGAAATCAATTTCATCTAGCTGCCAGATGTCCTCATCTTCCATGGGTTTGGCCACCAGCGCTGTACCCTTGCGAGCGGCGCTGGGTAAAACCGTCGCTAAAACTTCTCCTAAAGGATAGTGGTAATAAGTGCTCATCCACCTGGCGAGACTTAGCAGATCAGGCGCAATAGCCACATCATCGTCGATAAGCTCAGTCACCGGGCGTGTTTTAGCTACAGGATCGTCGACCTGATTTTCTATACAAATACCCACCAACTGGGAGGGTCCGAAGGGCACCCGCAGCCGAGCCCCCACCTTAGGCAGGGCCATTTCCTCAGGCACGTGGTAGTCGTATATAGCGTGCAGCGGTCTAGGTACCGCAACTCGTATACAGCGGCGGGAGGAGGAGGAAGTTGCAGTCAAGTTTGCGTCAGGCATGGGTCATTCTAAGGGGATTTAGAAAAAGATTTGTAAAAAGAAACGCAACAGCAGCTAGGCGCGGGTATATAGACACTGGCGTAAACAGCGTCTAATAATCCTGCCACCGAAAAGGATCAGGTCTCTGCCCTTAGATTTATGCCACTGCAGGCAGCACAGCGGTTGCCAACTCTGGTTCTTCTGCTACACTTCGCGGCCTTAAAATTTAACGCTAGACAATAGTCATGAAGCCTAATATTCATCCTAACTACTTTGTTGTGAAAGCCACCTGCGGTTGCGGAAACGTGATGGAAGTGGGCTCCACCCTCAATGAAGATCTGCACTTAGACGTATGTTCTAACTGCCATCCGTTCTATACCGGCAAGCAGAAGATCGTGGATTCTGGCGGCCGTGTAGAAAAATTCCGACAGCGTTTCGCTCGACGCACCAGCACCGGCACCGGCAGCTAGCCTCTTAACCCTCGAAGGCCGATTGGCAGCGTGCGAGCGGTACCGGCATTCAAGTAAAAGCATGTATTCTGCCGGACACTGGCTGTCTCCATGCAGGCAGTGCACCAAACGCGATGTGACTGGGCAAAAAAAGGCAAAACCTTCTCACCGATTAGGATTCGCCGAGGCCCGACTCAAAACAAAAAATGCCATAAGTTAGTATTGGCAACCGACCTAAGCTGATGATTGAATCTCGGTCATGCAACACATTTCTTCCATCCCTCTCTGTACTAGCCTGGCGATATCCATTCGCAGGCTGAGCGTGCGCGCCGTGGCTATCGTCTGTTGCCTATTTCTCCAATCTCCCGCGGCAATCGCCGGGCCAGGCGCCGAAGCCTACAACGAATTTCTCGAAAAAGGCGTCATTTACCCTGACGAAGAATGGCAAGACTACGTCACCGAAGTCGGCGAAAGGCTGCTGTCAGTATCCGCAGATGCCGGTAAACCTTATACCTTTACCGTACTCGATCAGCCTTTTGTAAACGCCTGGGCGACTCCAGATGCCTATATTTTCGTTACCAGAGGCATTTTGGCTTATTTCAATAGCGAGGATGAGCTAGCAGCCGTGCTTGGACACGAGATTGGGCATGTGCTTGGCAAGCATTCAAAAAAAGCAATTTCTCAAAACCGCCTCGGCAGCTTACTCGGTTATTTGAGCGCATTCGCTACTGGGTCCAGCTCCACCATTGGCCTCGCCAACACCGTCAATGCGACTTCCCTAGCAGGCTATCGACGTGGCTATGAGTTAGAAGCCGACGAAATTGGCACCGAACTGATTTTACGGGCTGGATATAATCCTCGAGCCTTGCTCGATAGCATTCAGATTCTTCGCGACCACGATGACTTTAAGCGTAGCGTCGAAAACGCTCCGCCTATTTATCACGGCCTGCTAGGCAGTCACCCGGCGCATGCTAAACGTCTTCACGAGCTGGTAGAGCAGTCCCAGCACTTGCAAGTAGAACACCTGGCCGAACCTGAGAGAGACTACTTGGCCATGCTAGAAGGACTAAGATTTGGTGACGATAGTGCCACCGGTGTTGTTCACGAAGGGGTTTATTACCACGGCGAACTGCGGCTCAAAATAGGCTTTCCAGAAGGCTGGGACGTTGGCGCTTCGGCCGCGGAAGTCTTCGCCAATGATGTCCCTCGACAAGCAAAAATGTCCGTGCGCCGCTCTGCTTTGCCCTCTGAACCCCAGTCAGCAGAGCAATATCTGTTGGAGACTCTGCGTCGCGATGACCTCATCGACGGAGAGGAAATTCAGGTGGGACCATTTGCGGGGTACTTAGCATCTATCGAAACTCAGGGCGAAACTCCGCTACTGCGCAAAATCGCCGTGCTATTTAAGGACGGTGAGGTCTATGTCTTTGATGGTGAGGTGAAATCTGGCGGTGACCCAGTGGCGTTTGAACAGCAGTTTCGCGACATGCTGAACTCATTCAGGCCAATGACTGCCGATGATCTGCGATTAGTAAACAACCAAAGCTTGAAGTTGATTGAAGCCAAACCTGGTGACCGATACTCTGAACTGGCAAAAACCGCCTCAATTAGCCAGCATGCTGAAGAAACGTTGCGTGTAATCAACGGCCACCACCCGAGGGGAGAGCCTAGAGCAGGCGACAGAATTAAGATGATTCAGTGAGGTGAGCGACCGCGCAGACACGCATTGCCCGCGGGGGCATATCTTTAGAACAAATCCACAGCTCTAATTTCATCCTCAGCTTCATTGCCGGCAGCTCCGCGCACCTCTGGCGTTGGTGCATTTTCATAGAGAAACAGTTCTAAGATATCCGAGGGCGATCCAGGAGCGACGGCCTGGCCGGTGGTAGGATCGATGCGCAATGTGACTAATCCTGGAGGTGGCGGCAGCGGTCGTTCCGGTTGTTCGCGCAACGCGTCTTCCATGAAATCGATCCAAATTGGCAACGGGATATTCGACCCGTAAGCATTGCCGCCTAATGGCTCTTGATTGCGAAAACCGACCCAGACGCTGGCCACTAGCTGGTTGTTAAAGCCATTAAACCAAGTGTCGGCGCCATCGTTGGTGGTGCCAGTTTTACCCGCTAGATCTGAGCGATTTAACACCCTGGCTCGCCGCCCGGTGCCCCGCGTTATTACGTCTGAGAGCATCGACTGTATAATAAAAGCGTTGCGGGGATCTAATACTTGAGCCGCCGGTGGACGTACACCCCGGGCCCGCCGCTCGACCTCTTGGCTTGCCTTAGCCGTGAGGTTAAGTGCTGGATTAGCAGTGAGCCACTGTCTAACGTCCTCAAGCTCATCGCCGGTATTTTGATCATCAACCGAGTTCTCGCCGCCCAACGATTCGCAATCTTCTAAACACACCTTTGGAGAGCTGTTAGCAAAAACCGTACGCCCCGTTTGATCAACGATGCGCTCTATAATTTGCGGTTCGATAGCGTAGCCGCCATTGGCGAAAACCGAATAACCCTTGGCCATATCTAGAGGCGCTACAGTCATCGTGCCTCCCCCTATAGCCAACTGCGTATTGCGCGGAAACGAGGACGTATTAAAGCCAAACTTTTTGCTGTGCTCGATAACCCCACCCGCGCCAACTTCCAAAAGCACTCTTAACGATACTAAATTGATCGATCGATAGAGCGCCTCGCGCAACCGCGTCGGCCCATTGTAGCGATTGTTATCGTTATCCGGCCGATACTGGGATTCGAGGTTAACGTCGTCAAAAACTAACGGCGCATCAAGGAAAACATCCGCCGCAGTTACGCCATTTGCTATGGCGGCAGAATAAACAAACGGTTTAAAACCAGAACCAGGTTGCCTCGCAGCACGCAGCGCATAGTTGTATTGATTGCGATAAAAGTCATATCCACCAACCATCGCAAGTACGTTGCCTGTCTCTGGCGCCATAGCAACAATAGCGCCTTGGACGTCGGGTAACTGGCCAAGCCGCCACTGGGTATTTGCAGCGGCCCCAGAGTCAGCATGAAGCCGAATGATTTCACCAATGGATAACACTTGATCAAAAGACTTCAGGGGTGGTCCGCGACGGTCTACGTCAATGTATTTGCGCGCCCAAAGATTATCAGCCAAATCCAGGATAATAACCTGACCAGAACGCCCGAGCGCTTGAAGCTGGCGATCGCCGACCTGCAAAACTACCGCGGGCATTTGCCCACCGAAGGCGCTTTGGTTGTTCAGGACAGCTAGCAGTTCATCCTTCAGCTGCGCCCACTGGAAGTCCGTTTGCTGCACAGTTACCGCTTGCTCATCGCCATCTGCTGCCACGGCGGTCAGCGCGAAATCATCGCTCGTCGCTAGCGGCCCTTGTGCCGCCTCCTCAACAGCGAATAGTGCTTCAATGCGGTCTCGCAACTCAGGACGAATTTTACCTTCGCTGCCTCTATACCCATGTTCTCGATCATATTTGATCAAACCTCGCCGCAGCGCACGAATCGCCTCGGACTGCATGGTCGCGTCCAAAGTAGTGTAAATCTCATAGCCACCGGTATAGAGGTCTGGAAACAACTTGATCGCTTGTTGTCTTGCCCACTCGGCAGGGTAAGGGCTAGGAACTTCAAGAGACCGAGCAAAAACCTTGGCCGTAATTGGCTGAGCCACAGCATTTTTGTAGTCCTGTGCACTAATCGAGCCCTGATCTAGCATTCTGCTCAATACCAAATTGCGACGTCTTAGTGCCCAGTCAGGGCCGTTAATGGGATTGCCCGCTTCGGGCCGCTGCGGAATACCAGCTAGCATAGCCAACTGAGCCAAATTCAAATCCATCAACGGCTTGCCGTAGTAGGTTTGGGCTGCAGCCTCAGCGCCGTATGCACGCTTGCCGAAGGGAACTATGTTGATATATAGCTCAAGAATTTCATCCTTGGTCAGTTCCTCTTCAATTTTCAACGCCAACAGCATCTCTTTAAATTTGCGCAAAAAGCGACGCTCCAAGCTAAACGAGACATTGCGCGCTAGCTGCATAGTGATTGTGCTGGCTCCCCCAATACGCTCATCGCTATTGCCTGCCACACTGCCAACCAGCTGGATTATGTCGTTGGTTAAAGAGATGTAGTCGATACCGCTGTGCTGATAGAAGCGTTTATCTTCAGTGTCCAAAATCGCATTGATGAACTGCTCAGGCACCTGCTTCATGGAAATTGGAATCAGTCGACGTTCGCCGTACTCGGCGACCAGTTCTCCAGTCGAGGTATACACCCGCAAAGGTGCTTCAAACTTCACGTTACGGAAGCTAGACGCCTTTGGAATCTGTGGATCCAGATAAATATAAACTCCCGCAAGGCCAACGATAGAGGCACAAATAAGGCAAAGCCCGGTTAATAGACAAAAAGCGAGGAGTTTTTGGTGCCTTTTAAAGAACTGCGGTTTTTGCATGTTGCCTATAAAGAAACGTTAGCGCGGAGCCAGCCTGGGTGTAAGCATAACAAAGCAATTGACCCATGATTAGCAAGATCTACGAGCTGGAACAGGGCAAGGGTCACTACTTTGGGACGAAATAGTAGTTACAGCGCTGGACTACAAAAAGTTCAGCGGAAAGCTCTGATGAGGCCCAACGGCTTTGCCCATGATGATTACAGGCATGACCAGTTTAGCCAATTCAGGCCATATCAAACCGATCTCACATACAAGCTAGCTCTATGACTGAACAACCAGCACCGCCGCACGACTGGACAGCACAGCTTTCTCTGACTGGTGATGAGGCAAACGCAAGTGCTAAAAGCCCTGTCAACGCAAACCAGGTTTCCCTAGCACAGCTGCGAACGCGGATACTTGCCGTACTTATTGGTAGTGCGCTTGTGCTCCTTGGCCTAGCGCTTATGGGCCATCAGCTGAAAAATCAGGGGCGCAAACTCGCGCACGATTTAGCTGCACAGCTAACACTAATCGACGCACTAGAAATAGAGCGAAACACCCAAGAGACGGAGTTATCTGACGCCCAAGCGATGCGCGAGAATACGAGCAAGCTGATAGCCCTGCGGACACAAAGTGCGCAGCTGCTCGCGCCGATACACAAGGCACTCGCCAACACTCCGAGATGTCTAACGCTTACTAGCGTTAGCAGGTCAGCCAACCGTCTAAGCTTTACTGCCCTTGCGCTATCAGAGCTGCAGGCTCTGACGTTTCTCAACAATGTTGAGGACATCATTGTCAGCGGTCGACCTTCTCTGATCCTCAGTCCAGCGACAAATGAACCCTCATCCCAATGGGCATTGAACATGCGATTACAAATAAGAGATATCCAAAACACTGCCGCCACTGGTCAACCAGAAGGTTAGCTGGTGAAACTGATTTCAGATCACTCTTTGCTGCAGCTATACGCTCATCCAATATTTGGTTGGGCATTGCGCCAATCTATTACCCTGCGCTGGGCATTGCTTGCTGGCTGGCTGCTGCTGATCTGTGCAGCCACCTGGTCCGTCAGTCTGAAACCCAGTCAAAATGGCCTACGGCAAATGACAATCGAATTGGGCGCTGCCCGCGCACGGCAAGACGCTTTAGAGCAGTCTATAGCCAGCTATGATAGCGCTGCGCTGCGCACAGCACAGAGTGGCTATCACTCCGTGCTGGCAGATTTTTTAAGTGTTAGCCAAATTCCTACCTTGGTCGCAGCGCTCGGAGCCTTGTCAAACAAGTTGGGTTTGCACGTGCTGGAAATTCGTCCGGAGCCGCCAAGCAAACAAAACCAAGCCGATGACATTGAGCTGAAAAAAGTGGCAACAACCCATGCGTTTCACTTAGTCGCGGTGCCTATTCAGCTTACCCTACGCGGGGCCTTCGAGGAGGTGATGGCCTATCTAGGCGCGCTTGCTCAAGCGGAGCAATTTCTGCCCATGCAAAGTTTGCAAATTGACCTAGAAGATCAGGACCTGCTGCTGAAATTAAAATTGCTCGCCTACCTGCACAGTGAGCACTCAGAGGGACCTCCTCTTGCCCATGCCAATGCCAATGCCGATGCCGATGCCGATGCCGATGCCATGAATCTAGGACTTGGCAGCTCCATCACGCCGTTGTCGGAATCTACACATTCTATTCATAACCCTTTCGCTGCCGACATCGACCAATGCGGCGAAACCAACGTGGTCTTAGGAAAACTGACCTCTACTGCGGTGGACTCCTTGCTTTGGATAGGGTTATTAGCAACAGATGGGCGCAACGTGGCGTTAGTTGCGAACCCGAGCGGGCTTATAGCGCCAGTTGCCGAGGGCGACATTCTTGCCCTTGAGGGCTATCGGGTTGACAGCATAGCGCCAAAGGAGATGCAACTAAGTTCATCAGACAAAAAGTCGTTAGTTTGGAAACTGCGGCGATGACTCTTGCTCTAACAAAATCTTCATGGCGAGCAGTTACTCACGCATTAGCTGCCGCGCTGATCTGCTGCGTAGGTCTTAGCCCTGATCTAAGTTGGAGCTTAGAACGAATTCAGGAGGGCTCTGCTATCACTCCTGGGCCGACTACCACGGATGAACATCTTGGTCAGGACGAGTTGATCGATCTGAATTTCCAGGACGTTCCGGTGCGACGCGCTTTACAGATTTTGGCCCAAATGCGTAGCCAAAATCTGATTGTAAACGATGCGGTAAGCGGCAATTTATCGATGACACTTGAACAGGTGACTTGGGATGTTGCCTGGGAACTAATCCTTAGCACTGCTGGCTTACAGCAAGTGCTAAAACGTGACGTAAGAATTGTTAGCACTGCGGCAGCCCTGGCGGAAAGCGATCGGCTCGAACTCGGCAGTGCCGAATCAGCAGAGCACAAATTACCTCTTACCACCCAGGTAGTACGAGTTCGCTATGCCAGGGCAAAACAACTGATGCCCTTAATTGCTTCTGGCAACGAAAACATGCTTTCTCCGCGGGGCCAGGTGCTGATGGATGAACGGACTAATGCACTAGTTATCACCGATGTTTCCGCTCGTTTGCCAGGTATTCTGGCGATGATTCATCAGCTCGATATCCCGCTTCAACAAGTTATGATCGAGGCGCGTATCGTCACTGCAAATAGACTTTCAGCGCGCGAGCTCGGAATCAACTGGCAAGTGCTTCAGTCCAAGGTCAAGTCCGCGGGCGACGACGCGCTATCGGAGCAACTTGATCAATTAGCAGCCGGGGTGGAGCTACCGCTGTCTTCCTCTCGTGCGGGATATTTGACCGTGAGTCTGTTACGTGAAGGCGCGGGGTTAGATGCAGAGCTATCGGCCATGGCATCTGCTGGCAATGGCGAGGTGTTAGCACGGCCGAAAATAATCACTACAGATCAATCGTCCGCGCTGATCGAATCCGGCGTGCAGATCCCCTATCAGGAAACCAGCCGTAGCGGAGCCACCTCCATATCCTTTCGCGACGCAGTATTGAGCTTGCGGGTGCAGCCTCAGATCACCCCAGACCAAAATATCGCTATGACGCTTAACGTTAAACAAGACACCATCGGCCAAATTTTTAATGGCGTTCCGTCGATAAACACCAATGAAATAGAAACTCAGGTTCTTGTAAGTAACGGCGCAACTCTGGTCTTAGGCGGCATCATTCAAAAGGACGAAAACCACACCCAATACAAAGTACCTGTGTTGGGGGATATACCGCTAATCGGACGCATTTTCAGGCGAAACTCGAAACGCCGGGATGAGCAGGAGTTGCTAGTTTTTATTACACCTACGGTAATCGCCCAAACAGTTTCCGCCAACTGAAAGTAAACCGAACAAAAACGGATCTTCTTCAACAAACATCGTGTTCTTGGTCGTGGCGCTGTGAGTTACTACGACAGACACCTTGCAGTTGCGGCAAAATGCTGACATTTCCATTCAAGCCTGCTGTTTTGAAGTGCATAATTCCTTGCCGAGACCGCGCAAGAGCTGCGTCGTCGAGACAGAGTGATGGGATGACTCAAAGCATATTTTTAGTGGGAATGATGGCGGTTGGTAAATCCACCGTTGGCAAACAGTTGGCTGAACGCCTGAATTGCCCGTTCTTTGATTCTGATGACGAAATCGAACGCAGAGCGGGCGCATCTATCCCTTGGATCTTCGACGTTGAGGGAGAGCAAGGTTTTCGTGATCGCGAAGAGCAGGTCATCGACGAACTCTCTCTATTGCCAAACATCGTATTAGCTACCGGGGGCGGAGTCGTAATCCGTCCTGCCAATCGTCAGCGGCTTGCCGAACGTGGCTTGGTAATTCACCTGGATAGCAGCATAGAGAAGTTGGTGGCGCGGACTCGCAGAGACCGCAAGCGACCACTGCTACAAAGCGATAACCCTGAGCAAGTTCTGCGTGATCTGCATGTTCAGCGAGCCCCGCTATACGCGCAAGCCGCAGCTCACCGGATTGCCACGGACCGTAGAAGCGCCTCGGCAGTAGCGAAGCGCATAGTTCAGCTGGTCAATAGAGATAGCGCCGCGACTGGATAGCGCGGAGTGAGCACGCAGATCGCTCAATACTATCAGCGACAAAATTTGTTTCTCCCGGCGACAACCGAACCAAGCCCTCGATAAGGAATACAAAAATGAGCATTAACGCTAGCGAGTCAGTCTACGAAACGCTGCAATGCGAACTGGACGAACGCAGTTACCCTATTTACGTAGGAGAACTCGGAGTGGCGGGGGTAGCTGAGAACAAGGTCATGCAGGCGAATGAACCCGGGCTAGCCGTAATCTCGCAGCAACTAACGAAGTTTGTCGGCGGCAAGCAAGTAGCCGTGATCACGAACGAGACTGTCGCACCACTCTATCTGCAATCGCTTCTTGAGGCTCTCGAAGACTACCAAGTAGATGTCTACAAACTTCCAGACGGCGAAGAATATAAGACTCTCGAGAGCTACAACCAGGTAATGGACTTTCTTCTCAAAGCTCGCCACAACCGCAGCACTTGCCTGATCGCGCTTGGCGGCGGCGTGATCGGTGACCTATGTGGTTTTGTTGCGGCAACATTTCAGCGTGGCGTAGACTTTATTCAGATTCCGACTACATTGCTGGCCCAAGTAGATTCCTCAGTGGGCGGTAAAACAGCAGTAAACCATCCCGAAGGCAAAAACATGATTGGAGCTTTCTATCAGCCCAAGGCAGTGCTGGCGGATACGTCGGTATTAGCTACTTTGCCGCCACGTGAGTTTGCCGCTGGCCTTGCCGAAGTCATCAAGTACGGTGTCATTGATGGTGACGACTTTTTTACTTGGCTCGAAGAACATATCGAAGATCTCGTCCGGCGTGATACTGCAGCATTGCGCTATGTAATTATCCGTTCGTGCGCTGTTAAAGCAGAAATCGTTAGCGGAGATGAAAGAGAACATGGGCGCCGCGCTATCCTCAACTTCGGCCACACATTCGGTCACGCCATTGAGAAATTGTCAGGATACGGAAGTTGGCTGCATGGAGAGGCGGTGGCGATCGGCATGGTAATGGCTGCAACGCTTGCAAGCCGCATCGCTGGCTTCCCAGCACGCGATGTGAAACGTCTTAGCGACCTACTTGAAGCTAGCGGTTTACCCAGCGCTCCAGAACCTAATGCACTAGATGCTGGGGCAATGATTGACGCCATGGGTATGGATAAGAAGGTCCTCGACGGAAACATGCGCTTTATCATCCCCAAAAATCTAGGCGATATTTACGTCGACGCCTCGGTGCCTCGCGAAGCGCTCGATGCAGTACTAGCGGAATTTCTATGAAAGTTTTGCGGTGGCCAGTGGTTTTTGCCTGCCTAAGCAGCTGGATTTCAACGCCTGTGTTGGCAGATGTGCGCTATGCGCCTTGGTTATTATCCCAGTCCGAGAATGCCGTTGCGTTACAGCTTGTCACTTTATCCTCTCGGAAACAGATGGCTGATCTATTGGCTCGTTTGCCTGATGCGATGTCTGACGACGATGCCCTTCGACTCGCGGTATTTCGATTTAAGCGCGAAGAAAAGCTGTTCTACGTTCTGGTGGCAGCTCCCTTTGCCAGCGACGCCCAGGCTGAGGAAGCTAGAGCAGACTTCGCCTGGGAGGGCTTTGAACCAATGTCGTTTTGGCTGCGCCCAATGCGGCAGCTACAGCAGAGCCTGCTTACTACACTGCAGGATTATCCGCTCTAGCGCTTGCTTCGCCGCAACCGCAGCTAAGGTAGTTCGGTACTGCCCATGAGATGGCGATCAATTTCTCGTGCTGCTTCTCGACCTTCATTAATTGCCCGCACAACCAAAGATTGGCCACGGCGACAGTCTCCAGCGGTGAAAACATTTTCGACACTGGTTCTATAGCAGCCATATTGAGCGCGATAGTTTGACCGCTCGTCATATTCCAAACCAAGTGGATCCGAGGCTGCATGTTCCGGCCCGAGAAATCCCATAGCCAGGAAGACTAAGTCCGCAGGCCAATCTTTTTCCGACCCTGGCACATTTTCGAATCGGCCATCTTTCATTTCTACTTCTACCGTGCGTACTGCTACTAGTTCGCCGTCTTCGTTACCGACAAAGCATAAGGATGAGATCGAGTACACTCTGGGGTCCGCGCCTTGCTTGTGCGCGGCTTCCTCATGACCGTAATCCACCCGAAAGATCTTCGGCCACGTCGGCCAAGGGTTGTTAGGGTCGCGGGTTTCTGGCGGCTTTGGAAACAACTCGAAGTTCACCAGGCTCTTGCAGCCATGGCGCAGTGACGTACCAATGCAGTCGGTGCCGGTATCCCCACCACCAATAACGATCACGTGCTTATCCTTTGCAGAGATATAGTCACCGTCGCCATGTGCAGAGTCCAACAAACTCTTGGTGTTGGCACTGAGAAAGTCCATCGCAAAATGCACGCCTTTAACATCCCGCCCATCGATGGGCAGGTCGCGAGGCACTGTAGCTCCGGTAGCTAACAAAACAACATCGTGCTGCTCCTTCAGACCATTTACGGAGATAGAACCATCGCTGCCGTCGCCCACTCTGGCACCGGTAACAAACTCAACCCCAGCCTGTCTGAGCAAACTGACGCGACGTTCCACCACGTCATTTTTACCAAGCTTCATGTTTGGAATGCCATACATAAGCAAACCACCGATACGATCAGCCCGTTCATAGACGGTTACGCTGTGGCCCACTTTGTTCAATTGGTCTGCGGCAGCCAGCCCGGCTGGCCCAGAGCCAACGATGGCTACAGTCTTACCTGTGCGGATAGCCGGCGTATTAGGAATGACCCAACCTTCTTCAAAGCCACGGTCGATAATCGCCATCTCAATATTTTTGATCGTTACGGCTGGATCTGTAATGCCAAGCACACACGAACCTTCACAGGGCGCAGGGCATACGCGGCCAGTAAATTCGGGAAAATTATTTGTCTTGTGCAGGCGATCCAGCGCTTCTTTCCACTGATCTCGATAGACCAGATCGTTGAACTCCGGAATCAAATTATGAATCGGACAGCCCTCTTCGGACTGGCAGAACGGAACTCCACAGTCCATACAACGCGCACTTTGGGTGCTCAAGCGCTGTATGTCGTGATCGGTATATATCTCGTTGAAGTCCAACAGCCTCTCGGCGGCTGGTCGATAAGGTGCCGCCTGACGCGGGAAGTCCATAAAGCCCGTGGGTTTTCCCATTATTTCTTCTCTTTCCTTCTCGAATACAATGTGCTGCTGAGGCTATCCTGCACTGACCTGGACATGTCTTTGTTGCAATACCCGTTTGTAATCCTGGGGCATCACTTTAACAAATTGAGTCACAGCCACAGACCAATTGGCCAAGATAGCCTCTGCCACGGTTGATCCGGTATAGCTCAAATGGTTCTCTATCAGGGTCCTAAGCTCGGTTGCATCTTCGTTTTCCTGTACCGGGTCAAGGTCAACCATCTCGCTGTTACATCGCCCAGCGAAAGCGTTTTCTGGGTCATAAATGTAGGCAATGCCGCCACTCATGCCAGCCGCGAAGTTGCGCCCAGTTTCACCCAAAATAACTACCCGTCCACCCGTCATATATTCGCATCCATGATCACCCACGCCCTCAACCACAGCGCGCGCGCCGCTGTTACGAACGCAGAAACGCTCGGCAGCAATGCCCCTGAAGTAGGCTTCTCCCGAGGTCGCTCCATACAATGCAACGTTGCCTAATAGAATATTTTGCTCCGCCACAAACGGACTGTTCTTCGGCGGATAGATCACAACCCGGCCCCCAGACATGCCCTTGCCGACAAAGTCGTTGGCATCGCCCTCGACTTCCAAGGTGATGCCCTTCGCCAGCCAGCACCCTAGGCTTTGCCCAGCACTGCCGCTGAGCTTAAAGTGAATCGTGTCGTCGGCGAGCATCTGCGGGCCAACTTGCTCAATCACCTGATTCGACAGCATCGCACCAACCACACGATTGGTATTGATGATATCCAGTTCCGCATAAACTCTTTCACCGCGCAGTAATGCCGGTTCCGCTAGTGGGATGAGCTGATTATCCAAAGCCAAATCCAGCTCGTGATCCTGAGTGTGAATGGCATAGCTGCCCAAAAACTCATCGGGTTCTGCTGCGGGCGCTAGGATGGCGCCGAGGTCAATGCCTTGCGCTTTCCAGTGATCGATAGCGTCATCTGTTTTCAACAGATCCACTCGGCCGATCATTTCATTGAGCGTACGCAGACCCAAGGTAGCCATCATCTGTCGCAGTTCGTTAGCAACCATAAATAGGTAGTTAACGACATGCTCTGGCGCACCGTTAAACTTTTTACGCAACTCTGGGTCTTGTGTAGCAATGCCCACTGGGCAGGTATTTAGATGGCATTTGCGCATCATAATGCAACCCAATGCAATCAGCGGCGCCGTCGCGAACCCGTACTCTTCTGCGCCGAGCAACGCAGCAATGGCAACATCGCGCCCAGTCTTGATCTGGCCATCGGTCTGCAGCACCACCCGCGACCGCAAATTGTTCATTACCAAAGTCTGGTGGGTTTCAGCAATTCCCAACTCCCATGGCACACCGGCGTGCTTGATAGATGTAAGGGGCGAAGCACCCGTGCCGCCAGAGTCACCGGCGATAACAATATGATCAGCTCGCGCCTTAGTTACCCCAGAGGCGACAGTACCAACACCCACTTCCGCGCCCAGTTTCACACTGATGCGCGCTTTTGGATTTGCATTCTTCAGATCATGAATCAGTTGCGCCATGTCTTCGATTGAATAGATATCGTGATGTGGCGGCGGACTGATCAGGCCAACACCGGGAGTCGAATGCCGAAGGCTGGCAATATAGTCGTCTACTTTACCGCCAGGCAGCTCACCACCTTCTCCTGGCTTCGCGCCTTGAATAATTTTGATTTGTAGTTCATCAGCATTGCTCAAGTAGTTGATGGTGACCCCAAAACGCCCACTGGCTACTTGCTTGATGGCCGAACGCTTGGAGTCGCCATTGTCGAGTGGAATGAAGCGTTTTGCGTCCTCGCCACCTTCACCAGTATTCGACTTACCGCCCAGGCGATTCATCGCAATGGCCAAAGATTCATGGGCCTCAGCACTAATCGAGCCAAAACTCATAGCGCCAGTTGCGAAACGCTTGACGATCTCTGTGGCGGGTTCGACTTCATCTAACTCGATGGCTGCTCCATCGAAATTGAAGTCGAGCAGGCCGCGCAGCGTTGCTTTGCGAGTGTTTTCTTGATTGACCTGGTTCGCAAAGTTCCAATAGGCGTCTTCGCTGTTACCTCGCGCTGCAGCTTGTAAACTGGCCACAGACTTGGGATCCCACATGTGAGTATCGCCGTGACGACGCCAGTGGAAGTCGCCAGGATTAGGCAACACGGTGACGCTCGATTGCTCGCGTTGGGGGTAACCCAATTCATGTCTGCGCTGCATCTCTTCTGCCAGCACGGGCATAGAAACCCCTTCTACGCGACTTGCGGTACCTGTAAAGGCCTCCTCAACCACATCTCCAGCCAAACCCACGGCTTCAAAAATTTGCGCGCCCTTATATGAGTGCAAAGTCGAGATGCCCATCTTGGCCATGACCTTGAGCATTCCTTTACCCACGGCCTTGCGATAATTTTTTAACACGTCCGCGGGCGTTTCGACCCCTGCAACGCTATCAAATGCGCCGGTCTCTTGTGCTTCCCATAACGCTTCAAAAGCCAAATACGGATTGATGCCATCAGCGCCATAGCCCACCAACAAACAGTGATGATGCACTTCACGAGCCTCACCGCTTTCCAAGATCAAACCAATTTGACTACGCTGATGGCCTTTCACCAAATGCTGATGCACGCTGCCAACGGCCAGCAGACTGCTGATGGCCACCCGGTCCGTGCCTAGGGCACGATCACTTAGAACCACCAAACTGAAGCCATTCGCTATAGCTTGGCTGGACTCCTCCTTCACTCGAACTAATGCCTGCCGCAAGCCCTCTGCGCCGGAGCCAGCTGGATAGGTAATGTCAACCACAGCGGTCTTCCAGCCTCGGTAATCCATTTGCGCCAAGGTCGCCAGTTCGTCGTTGCTGATAATCGGATGAGGCAATCTCAACCTATGAGCATTACTCGCCTGGGTTTGCAATAAGTTCTGCTCTGGTCCGATGTAGCACTCCAGAGCCATAATGACTTCTTCGCGAATCGAGTCGATCGGCGGGTTGGTTACCTGAGCAAAGCGCTGCTTGAAGTAGTCATAGAGCATCCTTGGCTTATCCGACATCACCGCCAAAGCAGCGTCGTTGCCCATGGAGCCTAACGGATCGCGCAGCTCCTTAATCATCGGCAGCAACATAAACTGGAGGGTCTCTTGGGTATAACCCAGTGCCCGCATTCTTGGTGTCAGAGTCACATGGTTAAGGCCCTTACCTGACTGGGCAGGAACCTCATCAAGCTCGATACGTTGCTCAGCTAACCACTGGCCATACGGGCGTTTGCTCGCAAGCCCCGACTTCAACTCCTCATCAGGGATCATGCGACCCTCAGAGAAGTCGATAAGGAATATTTTACCTGGCTGCAAGCGTCCCTTCGCGATCACTCGCTCTGGATCTATCGGCACCGTGCCCACTTCTGATGCCATGATGCAGCGGTCATCGTCAGTAATGTAATAGCGCGATGGACGCAAACCATTTCGGTCAAGAACAGCCCCAATGCAGGTTCCGTCAGAAAACGCTATCGAAGCGGGGCCATCCCAAGGCTCAAGCAAGCAGGAGTTGTATTCGTAAAAGGCTCGCTTCTCTTCACTCATGGATGCATGTTGCTGCCACGCCTCAGGAATCATCATGAGTAAAGATTCGGGTAGAGTTCGCCCAGACATCAGCAAAAATTCTAGTACGTTATCGAAATTTCCGGAATCAGAGCATCGGGGTTCAATGATCGGGAACAGCTTCGAAATATCATCACCGAACAGCTCCGAGGCCACCGTGCCTTCGCGTGCGTTCATCGCGTTCACATTGCCAAGCAGCGTGTTTATTTCGCCATTGTGACTCATAAATCGGTTTGGCTGCGCTCTATCCCAGGATGGAAATGTATTTGTGCTGAACCGCGAGTGCACCATTGCGAGATGGCTTTCGTAGCGCTCATCGGTCAGATCAGGGTAAAACGGGAACAGCTGGGCGGGGGTTAGCATGCCCTTATAAATAATGATGTTTGTGGACAAAGAGCACACATAAAACAAGTGCGATTGAGTAAGGTTTTTGTCGCCTTTGATGAGGTGCGTGGAGTGTTTACGTGCAGTATACAGAGCCCGTTCAAGGGCCTCTGTGCCGGTCAACGTGCCGTCTTCAGCGGCAACAAAGACTTGCTCGATTGCAGGCATTGCGGACCGAGCGGCCTTGCCTACGTCAGCTCCGTCTGCATCCGTTGGCAGCTCTCGCCACCCAATAACCTGCAATCCGCACACTGCAATTTGTGCCGATAGAATCGCCTTACAATGCTCACGTTGCACCGTGTCAGTGGGTAAAAAAACGTTACCTGCACCGTATTCGCCAGCAGCGGGTAGATCCCTTGCAAAGAGTTGTTTGCCTAGCTTGGCAAACAAGCCATGCGGTAGCCCGGTCATTACGCCGGCGCCGTCCCCAGTATTCTTTTCGAAGCCAACTCCACCTCGATGGTCCATGCAGCAATTCATTCTGAACGCATCTTCAATGATCTGGTGACTGGCCACACCTTTAATGTTGCACACAAAGCCGACGCCGCATCCATCTTTTTCGTTAGCGGGGTCATACAGGCCCTGGCGGGCTGGGAAACTGCCGTCAAAAACTAGGCTCATAAATTCTCTCGATCATAGGTCGATGATGCTCTCATCGACCGTCCTTTGTTTTTCGTTTGCTCTTTTTGTTGGGGGCAAAAAACCTATGCGACCCTTCTTCTGGACCGACGAATTCTGTAAAAAATGTAACTCACGAATGGCTTGGCGCAAGGCCTTGAGCATAAGCGTCCTCTGCAGTGCAAACGCTTAGCCGGTCGAGGAGTCTTTCAAAAAAAAGCAGGCGAATCAAGTGGCTGCGAGGACATCAAAGAGAACATTCACCTAGTCTTCTTAGCCGAAACTTTGAACGAGGCTCACCCGAGCGTTTTTCAATTTCTAATGCAAGCCCACTGGCTTGGCTATAGCGAAGTAAACCCATGCAAAACCAGCGCCGAGCTATTAGAATCCCGCACGCTCATATGTCCCACAGATCAAGAGAAGAATTATGAAAGATCCAGTTCGCGTCACTATTACAGGTGCGGCAGGCCAAATCGGCTACGCGTTGCTATTTCGGGTGGCTTCCGGTGCCATGTTAGGCAAGGACCAACCCGTTATCCTCCACTTGCTGGAAATTACTCCGGCACTGAACGCCGTTAAGGGCGTCGTAATGGAATTGGACGACTGCGCCTTTTCACTGGTTCAAGACATCATCTACACCGATGACGCCAACGTAGCCTTTGAAGATAGCGATTATGCTCTCCTGGTGGGATCGCGTCCGCGCGGCCCGGGCATGGAACGCAAAGATTTGCTCGAAGCTAATGCCGCCATATTTTCCGCTCAAGGCAAAGCACTTAATGACAACGCGTCGAAAGATGTAAAAGTCTTAGTTGTTGGCAACCCGGCAAACACCAATGCTCTCATCGCCCAGCGCAACGCTCCGGATCTGAATCCAAGAAACTTCACGGCGATGACTCGGCTTGACCACAACCGAGCGATGGCCCAGTTGGCGCAAAAAGCTGGCAAACATGTAGCGGAGGTCGATGGTTTGTGCATCTGGGGTAACCACTCAGCTACTCAATATCCAGACATTCATCGCGCAAGCGTCGCTGGCGAATCTGCAATGTCCATGGTCGATATGGACTGGTATACCGGCGACTTCATTCCTACCGTGCAGCAGCGTGGCGCAGCGATTATCGAGGCGCGGGGAGCTTCAAGCGCAGCATCAGCCGCCAACGCAGCAATCGACCATATGCACGATTGGGCGCTTGGCAATGATGCCATTGTCTCTATGGGCGTCTACTCCGACGGTAGTTATGGCGTTGCCGAGGGTTTGATCTACTCATTCCCAGTACGCTGTAGCGGCGGCGACTGGCAAATTGTTCAAGACATCCAAGTGAGTGAGTTCAGCCAAGAAAAAATGGCTGCTACCGAAACCGAGCTAACCGAAGAGCGCGACGCCGTCGCTCATCTTTTGCCCTAGCTAAAACTCCCACACTTGTCCTGCACTGGCTAAGGCATTTGCTACAATAGCGGCCGAGCAACAACTGCTTGGTCGTCTATCTCGCGTATGACACATCTCACTTAGCACTTTGCGCATCCGCCGAGTGTCGATTCCTACCCTAATGCTTTGCGTTTTGTGCGCTCTTGATCTAAACCTGAGGCAGAGTGGCGCATTAATATAGGAGAGCATTAATGGAACAGCAGATACGTCCTTTTCAGATCGATATCACCGAAGCGGAACTTCAGGATCTGCAAACGCGGCTAGCTAATACTCGGTGGGCAGACCCTGAGACGCCTGATGACTGGAGCCAAGGCGTGCCGTTGTCCTACGCCATGGAGCTCCAAGACTTTTGGCTTAATAGCTATGACTGGCGCGCGCGCGAGGCCGAACTCAATCGGTTTGATCAATTCATTACCAACATCGATGGCATCGACATTCACTTTATCCATCAGCGCAGCATGGTGGAGGGAGCGCGACCGCTGCTCATCACCCATGGTTGGCCAGGGTCGGTGGTGGAGTTTTATAAGGTAATCGAGCCGCTCACTAATCCCGAGGCGTATGGCGGCAGCAGTGCTGATGCCTACCATGTGATTTGCCCTTCGCTGCCTGGGTTTGGTTTTTCTGGCAAGCCGAGTGCACCCGGCTGGGGTGTCGATAAAATAGCTGCGACCTGGAATACGTTAATGCTTCGCTTAGGCTATGAGCGCTACTTTGCCCAAGGCGGGGATTGGGGCTCAGCTGTTACCACTTTTATTGGCCTCCAGAACAAAGGCAACTGTGCTGGCATTCACGTCAATATGCCCAACGCGCGTCCAACAATCGAAGCCATGGAAAACCCCACGCAACGAGACCTACTTGCCTTTCAAGGCGCGGGCTACTATCAAGAATGGGGCGCAGGCTATTCCAAGCAGCAAGCTACTCGCCCGCAAACTCTCGGCTACGGTCTGGTGGATTCACCAATGGGACAAGCAGCCTGGATCATCGAAAAATTCTACGAATGGACGGACTGCGAGGGACATCCCGAAAACGTCCTTTCGCGCGCGGAACTGCTCGATAACGTCATGCTCTATTGGCTGCCAGGAACCGGGGCGTCGTCTGGGAGAATTTATTGGGAGAGCTTTGGCAAAGCATTCGCTGATATCGATGACGCAACCATTCAAGTTCCAACCGGCTGCAGCATTTTCCCTAAGGAGATCGTAGCGACCCCTCGTAACTGGGCAGAACAGCGTTATACCAACATCGTCTATTGGAACGAGCTGACGAAAGGAGGGCACTTTGCCGCTTTTGAGCAACCCAACAGTTTTGTTAGCGAGCTTAGAACTTGTTTTGGCCTAATGGCTTTGTAGCAAGCTAGCTAAGGCTCTTGCGCGACGCTGGCTGATGACTTATCTCGGCTTTGCCATTGAGGTAAAGCCAAGTTTGGTAAAGCCGAGTCAGCAGGGATGCAGACGGTTGGCATTAATGTCCCATGATCGAATGCCAGGTTTCTAGGTCGTTAATGCGTAAATGCGTATTGATCTTTTTGGTTTCCCCCATGGTCGCATTCGGTACGTGGCCATAATTGTGACCAGGCAACAGCAAAGTATCGTCCGGCAAGCTGCATAACTTGCACATGCTGTGATACATGTCATCCGAGTTTGAGCCGGGAAGATCTACTCGACCGCAGCCATTAATAAACAGGGTGTCGCCGCTAATCAGGGTGTTTTTCACTCGGAAACATTGACTGCCCGGGGTGTGGCCCGGGGTATGTAAGAACTCGATTTCAACGTTACCAAGGGTCAGCCGATCACCTGACTCCACTTTGACCATGTCAGAATCAGAAATCTGCGTGACCTTTTTCATCCCCTCCGCTTCCAGCTTGTGGGTATAAAGTTTTACTGGGTTGACCTCTAAGAGCCGATCAATGCCCTCAACGGTATGTCCGCTAAAACTGCCGCCCACATGGTCTGGATGATAGTGGGTGGCCAGTGCAGCGGTAAGCTTGTAGCCTTTTTCGTTTATATGCTGCATGACGCCATCAATGTCCCAGGCGGGGTCTACAATGGCAACTTCGCGAGTTGACCGGCAGCCAATCAGATACGTGAAGTTTTGCATCGGCCCAATTTCTATTTGTTCGATGATAAGGTCAGAGGGTTCTTCCCATGCGCTTTCGGTCACTTTGTTACCTTTCTTTCGGTTCGAGGTAAAACACATTAATGAATTTCCCTTCGCGAGTAAAAATGTCCAGCACCTTTGTTGTTCAACATGATGGATAAATCTGCACGCTTCCCCTCCTCAGACATTCACCGCGTCACCGTGCCTGTTAGCGAGCCGTATAACAAAGAATGGGTGCTGGATTTCCTTCGTAAACGGGCGCTAGCTGGTATTGAGGAAGTTTCTAATACCGTCTATCGCCGGTGCATCAGTAGAAGTGCAGATACGCCACTATGGTTATCTGCACAGTTTGAAAGAGCCGATAGCGGGTGGGTATTGCATATTGATCTGCCTAAGGGTGTCAGGAAGCCCGACAGGATAGTGCATGCTGTAAGCCGGGTTTTTGATCTTGATAGCGACGCGCAAAGCGCCTTTGAGGTGCTGGAGGCGGACGCCGAGATAGGTGAGTTGGTAAGACAAAAACCAGGTCTGCGAGTACCTGGGGCGTTCAACGCGTTCGAAACTTCAGTTCGAGCGTTGCTCGGCCAGCAAGTCAGCGTAGCCCGAGCAACCACTCTTGCGAACAAAATGATTCAAGCCTATGGCGAGGGCATGTTTCCTCAGCCATGGCAGCTGTTAGATAAAGACGTCGCCGAATTAGGTATGCCTGGTGCGCGCGGTAGCGCCATTGTTGAAGTAGCAAAGCGATACCACAAGTTAGCCGGCACATCTGAAGAAGATTTGGATGACCAAAGCTTACGTACTTGGGTGGACTCGCTCGAGGAGATAAAGGGGATTGGCCCGTGGACCACAAATTACTTGAGGTTGCGCGTTGTCAAAGATGCCGACGCTTTTCCACATAACGATTGGGTTGTTTTGAAGGAGTTGCAGACAACCCCTGCACGCGCACTGAAACAGGCCGAGGGTTGGCGGCCATATCGAGCATCTGCCCTGATGTACTTATGGTGTCGGGCGGGTCTTAAACGCACACAATAAAGCAACTCAAAAATCGACAACAAGGTGGCGATTACTACTACAAATAATTGCGAAGAAGTTTTATCGCTGCCAAATGGATAAACCAAGAAACCGTTCAGAGGGCTTGGTAACAAAGAGGAAACAGGCTCTGGGGGGCATTGATGATTTTTTACACGCATACCGACAGTCCAGTTGGCAAGCTGACCTTGACCGGCAACGGCGAGGCTCTTACAGGCTTATATTTTTCAACTGGTAACAAGGCACTCACCAAACCAGACCCGGCCTGGCGCAAAAACCACCGCATGTTCAGCGACGTAATCCGTCAGCTAAACGAGTACTTCGGCGGCCTACGTACCGGCTTCGAATGTGCCTTGGCCCCAGAGGGGACCGATTTTCAGCTGCAGGTGCTTGAGCAACTGCAACAAATTCCGTTTGGTCAGATCAGGTCATACAAAGATGTTGCGCTCAGTCTACAGCGCCCAGGCGCGTTTCGTGCAGTGGGCGCTGCAAATGCACGCAACCCTATTGCCATTATTATTCCTTGTCATCGGGTAGTAGGTGCAAACGGCTCGTTAACTGGATTTGGTGGCGGACTCGACGCCAAAAGCTTTTTGCTTGGGTTTGAGGCGACCCAAGCATCGCTGCTAAAACAAGCTCTGTAGCGACCAGCCATCAAGAATCAACTGCAAGCGTTTGGGTTAGTGAGCAGGCTGTCGTTCGTCGATCATCGGGTCCATTGGCTGTCTGGGTGGTTTAGGCCTGCCAAATCCTGGCGGTCGATGCTTTGGCCCCCGTCTGCCAAGTGCTTGCGCCAAAGCACGCCTTTCGTCTAGATCAAGTTGAGACACGAATTCAATAAAGGCGAAGTGGCTTTCTGCCTGATTGCTGCCAAGTACCTGGCGCATCGCCTGCAACTCCTCACCAAGCTGCTCTGCACTAAACGGATCAGCACCAACAGCTTTTTTGACGGCTGCATGCTGCTGCCTAATCTTTTTTAACTGAGGTTGAATTAGACGACGCTGTTCTCGCAGTAATGGCCGCAATTCTCGCCGCCGCTCGTCGGGCAAAGACATTGCCCAACGAGGATCGAGCCGACCTGGATCACCAAATACCGGTGGGCCCTGCAGCCATTGCCCAAGCACAAACCCAGCAACCGCCAAATTCAGCCCCACAGAGACAACCAGCGCTATTTTGAGCCAACGATCAACTTTCATCCTTGCACTCCTGATTGGCGATACTGGCCGAAGAACAAGTCAATACACGCTCCAGATAGGCATCGTCGTTGTTCCAGTTGGCAGTAAGACTGTCTTCATACACCCATAGATCCAAGCCATATTGAGCCTCCGACTGAGCTTGGTTATCACCTTGAGCATTTACGGTTAGCCCAAGCCCAAGACCGCATACCAACGGTAGAGCGGCTGCAATAGCTCGGAGCCAAAGCGTCCGGCCCGCCAGCCAATTGAGATTGCTCACCGCTGTCGGTTGTCTTGGCTTGTTGTCAGCATGCTCAAGCCGACCTTCAATGCGACGTAGCAGATCTGCAGGCTGAAGCAGGGTATCTATGCTGCTTGTCGCTGCTGGAAGGTTGTTGTCACGGTCTGCCATGAATAAATTTTCGACCTCGCGAAGACTGGCATAATGCCGCTGCGCATTTACATTTGCTGCCAACATTCGACGTGCAGCCCCGGGCTCTGGCCAAAGATCAAGGTCGGTGCCATGCAGGTCTAAAAATCGATTAAATTCGTCCAGCTTCATTGGCCTCTCCAGAGAGTATTTTGCTGATATTTCTCCGCGATATTTTGCATAGTCAGGCATCCTGCAGTTGAGTGCTCAATTGACGTTCCCTTAACTGCTTACGCCCTCGGGCAAGCAGCGACCCGGCCGCCTGCAGTCCTATTCCGAGGATCTCAGCGGTTTGCGCAACGCTAAAACCTTGGCGATAGAAGAGTAATATGGCGGCACGCTGCTGATCCGGCAGCTGCGCTAGCATGCTCGTTAGTCGCGAGTCCTGTAGTTGCTTGGCCACTGCTTGCTCGGGGTTCGCTGAATGATCTTGTGCGCTCGCAATGGTGTGTTCAACATCATCCACACGATAAAGTTCAGCTTTATGCTTACGACTTTGGTCAATAAATTCATTGTAGAGAATCCGGTGCAGCCAGGTGCCCACCGCAGCTCTGTCGGGCTGGTACTGCCATGCCTTGCTCCAAACCTTCAGCCACGTTTCCTGCATCAAATCTTCAGCGCTGGCCCGGTTACCTGAGAGTCGGCGCGCATAGGCGCCAAGCCCAACTGTTTTACGCTTGACTAATTCAGCAAAGGCGCTCCGATCACCCTGGGCAATGCTAAGCAGCAGGTCTTGATCCGATGCCGGACTCAAAGCGCAGCTGCCAAGTCACTGTTTGCAACGGGCAGTTGCACGACTTTATTAGCCTCGATCCTTTAGCATTTGCTCGAAATCTTTTCGCGCGCTGCGCATTTCGCGCCGATCGACCTCGCCGTCATCGTTGCTATCTAGGGCTCGCAAACGCTCGACAGGGCTAGGCAGTTCTTCACGGCTCAGACCGCCATTTGCGTCTACGTCTAGCTGCGCGAAGGCCACGCGCATAGCTGCTTGTTTATGAACTTGTCGGGGGTCTGCAGCTTGAGATTCTTCGCGGCTAACCACCCCATCATCATCGCTATCCAAAATACTGAAACGCTCATCTTCTATCTGGCTCGCCATCGCGTCTCGGTCCATATCTACGTTGAACCTAGATTCGGACACTGGCCCGCCACGTTTGCGGCGGCCAGGAAAATGGTCTTTGTTGGGTCTAAGTGCAGGCATTTCTTGCAAAGAAATCAGGTCGTCATTGTCCGCATCCGCAGCCAGAAATCGCTCTTCCGCCCTTGCGGCAACTTCTGCAATCACCACTGGAGCTTGTCCAAGACGTCTTTGCTCATAGTCTGACCCAGGGCCTCGTGCTTGCGCACTTATACTGGCGAGGGCCAATAGGGCCGAGCAAAGACCCAAGGCCAATGCTGTCAAACCGCGGCGCCGCGACCCCCTAGAGGGGAAATTGTGCTGGCTCATAATCTAACTCCGAAAAAGATTTGTCTGCTTTATACGCAGCTAGTTTGTATTTCTGTCGCCCTACGTGTACTCGATGCTGACGATCTCATAGTAATTTCGGGCGGTTTCGTTCTGGAAGGAAAGAATTTGGCTCGATGCGGACGACTGCACAATGTCAATTACCTCGCCAAGGGCTTTGCCGAGTAGAGCCTTGGCCATGGGTGAATCAATGCTGATATAGGCCGGGTCGGCGTCAATTTCGTCTGGTCCGACGATCCGATAGCGTCGCGAAAGAGCTTCTGAAACAGCGTCGATCCGGTGCGCCGCCAACGTAACCCACGCTGCAAAATATACTCGCCCTTGATCACTCGGTGCGCCATCGACCACCTTTAGTAAGCTGAGTCTTTTATCTAAATAGCGCACGCGCCGATCGATTTCAGCTAGTTGACGCTTGCCATAGATATAGTCCGCATTCTCAGACCGGTCACCTAGGGCCGCCGCGGCCGCTACCCTTGCTGTGACCTCTGGCCTCTTTGTTTTCCAGAGGTGGTTCAGCTCTTCTCTTAACCGCAAAAATCCTGCTTGAGTGATCAAGGCAGTTTTCGGCGGATCTGGCGGGCGATATCGGGACATGCTGGGTGGATTGGTGACGATGACTGCAGAATGCGCAATCTGCCAGCCCGCTGCAATCTACCTAGACACTTAAAACGGTTATGAATTGTTCGCCGCTGGCATCCGCTCCTTAACGCGGGCATGCTCGCGGTTCCGATTAGGCGGATTGAAGAACCATGAGCAACCAAGCTGAGCAGATTAAATTCAGCAAAGCCGCAGGATCTATAGGAGCCTACGTGCACGACGCGACGCTAGCAGATATCTCTGACTATGACGCCGTCTATGTTGCGATTCGTAAGGCCCTGGTTAGCCATCAGGTTTTATTTTTCAGAGATCAGCCGATGAATCCGGCCATGTATGCAAGCTTTGCAAAGCGCTTTGGCCAAGTGCTCGGCCATCCAGCCTACGCAACGGTGAACGGTGCGCCAGACGTGCAGATACTCGAGAGCACGCCTGAAAATCCATCTAAGATCGAGGTTTGGCACTCCGACATGACATTTATGTGCGAGCCGCCAAGCTTTACGATGTTGCAAGGGCAAATTATTCCTAGCCATGGTGGCGATACCCTGTGGGCCAGCGCCTGTGCCGCCTACGATGGCTTATCAGATTCCATGAAAGCATTCCTTGCACCCTTGCAGGGGGTAAATGACTTTCGCCATGGCTTTAGGGAAAGCTTAATGGAACCCGGCGGAGAGCAACGGTTAGCATCTGCCATTGCGGAGAATCCTCCCGTAGAGCACCCGCTAATTCGCACCCATCCCGAATCTGGGCGCAAAGCAATTTACGTAAACCCCTTATTCACCACCCATATCAAAGATCTGCCCACCAAAGAAAGTCAGGCTATCCTGGAATTTTTATTCCGCCACATAGTGACCGAGGAATATACCGTGCGCCTGAACTGGCAGCCTGGCACCGTAGCGATTTGGGATAACCGTTCGACGCAACATAAACCCATAAACGATTTTCATCCATCGCATCGTCTGATGCATCGAATTACACTGCGCGGCGATAAACCGCGTTAAACCGGTCGAGGCCGTAACGAGATGACTTCAATGAACAAAAATGCTGCTTTGCAAGCTTGTATTCTTATGCTCGGCAGCTTGGTTTTCGCCAATGCCAATGCTATAGAGGCTCAGGCCGAGGACAGTAAAACTAGCCAGGTAAAGACCGCCATTGCCGAGGCAAATTTGGTCATGACCGAATTCATGGCGAGCTTTAACGCCAGAGATGCCGCGCGTTGGGCCGACACTCTGTTGTTCCCTCATATTAGGGTGGCCAGCGGTAGCGTGAATATATCTCCAACCCGGGACAAGTTTGTTGAGGAGATGGACTTTGCAGCCTTCGCTAAGTCCAATGGCTGGCATCACAGCGGCTGGGAGAGCATTGAAGTTATCCAAGCTGCCGTTGATAAGATACATTTCAAAGTTCGCTTCAACAGATATAACGAAGCAGGAGAGCCCTACGCTTCGTTTGACTCGCTGTATGTGCTGCAGCGATCAGAAAACTGGTGGGGTATCCGTCTGCGCTCCAGTTTTGCCCCGTAAACCAAGAACGGGGGAACTCGGGCTGTGTCCCTAAAAAACCCAGATCCGCAGGAAGTTCTGGCATCGGTAGACGACCACCTGCAAGCTGCCAACGGTCTTGATGAGGCGCTTAAACCGCTGGGCTTCCTTGTTGCTTTCGCATTCCACCATGGCTTGCTCAGCACCGCATTTATGTCAGAACATGCCGATATAGCGTCAAGAATGCGCTTACAGGAAGGTCGGGTTAGCGAATTATTTGCTCGCCACGGCGGCACTCTCCGGCGCCAAGATTTGACCCCGAGTGGTCAGGCGTTTATTCACAAATATCTGCCTTTCTATATGCAAGATTTCGTCCAAACCTTTGCCGACGAAGGATACGCAGTTAAGGATAGCTGGGACAATTACCAGCGGCTGGCCAAGGTGTTGATCCGACGGCTGCGCGGCGCGCCCAATCCTGGCCTCGTAAACAGTAAGACGGGCATTGGCGGAGCAATTAGTAAGCTGGGTAGTTTGTTGGGCCGTCTATGGCAATAGGATTACGAGACTTTGAGGTGTTCCGTGGCGAGCCGAAGGCGCTGCCGGGAACAATTTCCACTGCCTACGAGCGAATAACCGGGCCGAAGGAAATACTGCGCGTGGTGAAGATCGATCAGCGCACACCCCAGGAGCAGATAGTCGGCGCTTACACACTCACCTTCCCCGACGACCCAAGCCTAACCGCCCGGCTAGGCATGCTACTGATGCTGCCAGCGTACCGCGGCAATGGCATAGGTCGCTGGCTAGTTGGACATGCAATTGGCGTATCTGAGACAAAGGGCGCGCGCGCGCTCATTACTGAACCAGGGTGCGCTGGGACCAGCGCAATTTTTCAGCGCATGGGCTTCGCCAAGATCGGCGAAGCAGAAAGTTGGGTCTTTCAAATGTTTTGCGAATAAGTTGCTTCGGTACAGATTAACTGCGCGTCCTTAATCGACTCAGACCTTGGGCTCGTTATCCATTCTGGCCGCGCGTCCTAAGTAACCACCGTGGTGACGTAACCCGTAATCCTCTCGCGTAACGCCTTTTTGCTCCATTAGAGACAACGCCAAGGCATCGCTTATAGCAAGCATGACCGCCATGGAGGCGCTTGGGGTAAGACCAAGTGGGCACGGCTCGGTCACTGAACCCATATCTAGAACCAAGTCGGCTTGCCGTCTAAGCTCAGAGTCAGTGTGCGAGGTGACGCCGATAACATGAGCAACACCCAAATGACGCGACAATTGCAATATCTCGATCACTTCTCGACTTTTACCGCTTGTGGAAAACGCGATCATTAGGTCATTGGTGCCAACGATGCCCAGATCTCCGTGAGCCGCCTCGGCGGGATGGATAAAGTCTGCCGGAGTCGCAGTAGAACACAGCGTAGCGGCGAATTTTTTTGCAATATGACCAGCTTTGCCAATACCTGTAGTGAGGATTTTCCCTCGACAGTTTTGCATAGCCTCGACCGCAGCTACGAAGGAATCGTCAACGTTTACGGCGCTGATCGCTGCGGCTTCGGCATCGAGCACGGCACGCATTCTTTGTTTTATTTCCAATTTAGTCATATCCCAAAAAATCGCCATGATACCCGTATGCGCCAGCTGAGGTGTCCTTTTTGCCATTTCCACATAATTCATCTGTTACTGGATGTGAGCGAATCACCGGAATAGGCAACGCCCAGCCACACTCAGAATTTGCTCTGTTATCGTTCCTGAGCGTTTTACTGTCGAGGTGATTATGTCTAAAGAGTCAAACAAAGTGCGGACGGTGCAACTACACACCAGAGCACGCATCTTGCTGCTCTGGACCGGCCTCCTGGGGGCATTTGCCGGTTGCGAATCTAATCCTGATTTTGCGGCTTTTCAGGCTGCCGATGACGCCAAAGCAACCCCCCGCCACACCTCTTCATGGCCCAGCTATGCCGGCGACAATAGCGCCAAATTTGCGCCGTTGAGGCAAATAGACAAAAGTAATGTAAGCGATCTTTCTCTGGCCTGGACATATCGTCTCGGCGATATCCAAGGGCTTTTGCAAGGCACCCCGATCATTGCAGATGGCCAGTTGGTAGCCTGTTCTCCGCGCAACAAAGTTGTGGCTTTAGACCCCTTGACTGGAGCGGAGTTGTGGCGTTTTGATGCCAAGATAAAACCAGTGCGTTACGCCAACGACGCCAAATGCCGAGCCCTTGCCCAGTGGCAGTCATCATCGGCTGATGCAGAAATATGCTCATCGCGTCTACTAATGGCCACCAACGATGCCAGGCTAATTGCTTTGGATACAAGGTCTGGCCAACCCTGTGCCGACTTCGGCGATGACGGCGAAATTAGTCTATCGGATAGTGTCGGTGCCACGGCCTATGCAGGGGAGTATCAAGTAACTTCCGCACCGGCGGTATCTGGTGATGTGGTAATCGTCGGATCCGCTGTTGGCGATAATATGCGTAGCGATGCCCCCAGCGGGGTCGTGCGCGGATTCGATGTCCGAAGTGGCAAAATTGTCTGGGCATTTGACTTGGCACCGCCAGGTTTTGACTACCAAACGGAACCTGTTAGCAAAGCTGGGTATGCCTTAGGCACACCCAATGTGTGGGCAGGACTAGTAGTCGATGACGTCAGAGATATGGTTTTTTTGCCCACCGGAAATCCGTCCCCAGACTATTACCGGTTTAAAACACCCGACCTCAGCCATTTTAGCTCCTCGGTGGTGGCATTACGCGCCTCGACAGGCGAATACCTTTGGCACTTTCAAACTGTTATCAATGACTTTTGGGACTTCGACGTGCCATCCATGCCTGCCTTAGCTGATATCAGAGTTGGCGACGACGTAGTGCCTGGACTGATACAGAGTACAAAAATGGGCTTCGTCTTTGTTCTCAATCGCGACACCGGCAAGCCGATCTTCCAGGTGACTTATGATGATGTCCCCCAATTCGGACCGCTCGAACACTTGCTTTCCCCTGTGCAGCCTTTTCCGCCGAAAGCTTTCCAGGTATCGCAAACCTATCGGCCTGGCAACTCACCGCTAGGCCTGTGTGACGGGCTTGAAAAAGAGAATGCTATCGGGCCCGTGTACACGCCCATAGGAGAGGATTGGACCATCGGTTTACCAAGCAATATGGGAGCCACGAACTGGGGTGGCGTAGCAGTAGATTCCACTCGTGGACTCGTCGCACTGCACACCAACAGCCTGGCCTTTCGGACGCGATTAGTAGACAAAAAGCAGGCACCGACGTTGTTTGAAATGGCTGAAAACAGAGCGCTGCCGTTGCAGAAGAGAAAAGACAACTACGTTCGGTTGCGCGAGAAATTAGGTTTATCCCAAGCCATGGAGTTAGGCCTGCAAGAGGGCATGCCTTATGCGATGGTTCGCGAACTGTTGATGGATCCGTATCTGGGCATTGTACCTTGCGGTGGTCAACCTTTTAACGAGGTGCTGGTATTGGATCTCAATGACCAGACGCAGAGGTGGCGGCGTCCTCACGGCCGACTTAAAGGCTTGGCAAGATCGATGGGGATACCTGGTATGGGTGGGCCGCTATTGACCGAGTCGGGTCTTTTATTCCTTGGCGGCACTGCCGAACCGAGCCTATATGCGTATGACGTGGAATCCGGGGAGGAGCTGTGGCGACATAAGTTACCCCACGGGGCCAACGCCTCACCCATGAGCGTTGCGGTTGCAGATGACCAGGGCAAAATGCGCCAGATGGTAGTAGTTGCTGCGGGCGGCGACCATCGTGTGCCGCTGTTTTCTAGTGGCGATTATCTGCTCGCTTTTGCTCTACCCCATATCGAAACCAATGCTGCAACCAGTGATGAGTCCGCAGGCAACAGATGATCGATGGTAAAAATCACACCGCTTCGTGGCATTATCGTTGGATTGACAATGCGTTAGAGACGAATGGACCACCACCAAGCGAAGACTTCCCGTCAAAATACGGATGCAGATATCACCTGCACCCCTCTTCCGTTGCGGGCTTGGTGGGACCACCAAACACCTACTGGCGTTAATGAAACAGCGCACAGTAATAACCAACAAAACGCACTGCAAATTAGCTGGCAGGGCACGGTAGACAACCGCGTCAGCGCTTACGCACATCGTCTCTTGGCTCACGTAAAGACATTAAGCCTAAACATCAGTATCGATACAGCTGATTCGGGAGTGCCCAGGCTCAGCATGAACGAGCAGTATCAACTACGAGTTCGAAGTGATGCGGTGTACTTGCAGGCGCCGACTACTTGGGGAGGCTTACGCGGGATCGCAACAATTCAACAGCTGGCCCAGCAACGGCAATTGACCCCAGGGCTTAATGTTGATGATGAACCGCGCTTTTCGTGGCGCGGTCTATTACTTGACGTAGCACGACACTTTTTCCCGCTGACAGATTTATACAATGTGATTGATGGACTGGCAGCGCTGAAAATGAATGTTCTGCATCTGCATCTTTCCGACGATCAAGGTTTTCGCTTCGCTAGCGATGCTTGGCCGCTGTTGGCAAGCACAGAGCACTACCGACCGGATGAGCTAGCTGACTTGGTAGGTTATGCAGCGAACCTTGGTGTGCGGGTCGTTCCAGAGCTCGACATGCCAGGTCATGTTACGCATTGGCTGACACGCTACCCGGCCTGGGGGCAGCACCCCGTGGCTCCAAGTGATCGCTTCGGTGTGCACAAAGCCTGCTTAAATCCAACGGATGAGAATGTTTATCTGGCGGTAGATCTATTGCTGGAGGAACTGGCAGAGATCTTCCCAGACGAGTATGTGCACGTTGGCGGCGATGAGGTAAATGGAGATTGGTGGCTCGAAGACCAAGCGATGCAAAACTTTATTGCCACTCACGATCTTCGAGACAGCAGAGGCCTACAGAATTATTTTTTGCGGCGCATCTGCAACAAAGTACATTCGTTGGGGCGTATTGCTGTCGCCTGGGACGAAGTGCTGCACCCTGATATGCCGTCTTGCTTGGTGCAGAGCTGGCGCGGATCGAGCACTCGAGATCGAGCGTTAGCACAGGGGCAGCAAGTTCTTGTATCAGCGCCCTACTACCTTGATCTGCATTATCCTGCCGACGTGCATTACAGCTTTGATCCAGCTGCTTCGCAGCATGCTCTGCTAGCACGCGAAGACGCACTGCTCCAAGACTCTCGCCTAGCTCATGTAGCTGACGGCATTGCCTGGACCAAACAATGGCGAGCAGAAGCCGTTGATACCAATCCAGATAAGTCAGCGATATTGGGTGCGGAAGCCTGCCTGTGGTCTGAGTTGGTGGATAGCCGGGTCTTGCCGACACGGCTTTGGAGTCGCCTACCTGCGATCGCGGAAAGGTTTTGGACCGCCAACGAACGTTGCGACGAAAACAGTTTATATCAGCGGCTAGTGCCGAGTTGGCAAAGCTTGCCGGTTAACCCCCAGACAGAACTCGCGGCGCGCCTTGCGGCATTAGGTTTGACCGCGGAGCAGCAGCACATTGCCAGTTATTTAGAACCGGTGAAGTGGTATGGCCGTTTGCTAGGCGAGCAAGCCCTACGTGCCAGACTATCAGGTACCGAAATGCCTAAGGCACGACCCTATGGCGCAAACACACCACTTAATCGAGTCATCGACTTCTTGCTCCCAGAGAGCGTCTTGGCACGCGCGCTAGGCGATGACCTATTGGGCGAAAACTCTGCATCTGCGCTGCAAACCCTGGATCGGCTGCGTGCGCAGCTAGCTAGCATTCCCTTAGGCGCTTGGCCCGAGGACATGCAAGGGGTCATTAGCATGTTTGGTCAGGCCGCTTCGGTCATGCACAGCCTGGGGCAATTTCAACTCAGCGAAGAGGCAACGATTGCCGTTGCAGATCTAAAGGTCTACGAGCGAAGATTGCTTGAGTGCTACGAGCCTCAAGGCGAATACATGCTTGCTCTAGTGCCCGCCTTTTTGCGTTACTTACAACGAAGTTTTTAGAAGGTGCGCAATGACCCGAATGTGATCGTCGCGGCTGAGCTCTGGTTTGCGCAAAGCACCCAGATGCCCCTGGGTGCGGGACATATCCATCACACTTATTTGGTGACTACACCTGATAAGCGCAGCTATGTGCTCCAACAGATAAATGATTCTGTCTATCTGGATGTAGAGCTTTTGCATGAGCAAACTCAACGTGTAATTGATCACTTGCGCGGGCATCAGGACTACGCTCAGCGCTATCAAGTAGCGACGCTGATTTTGTCGGTAAACGGGTCGGCATACGAGCGTTTGCATGGGCAGATTTGGCGGGTTTGGAATTACTTACAACCCTCTTCGGTCATAGACCCACCGCGAACTCGGCTGCAAATTATGCAGGCGGCACGCACTTTCGCAGATTTTCAGCGCGCTGTAGCAAGCCTCGATCCACCTGCGCTCAAGCCGACTATCAAGGGATTTTTAGACTGGAAGTTTTACCGCGATCAGTTCGAAGAGGTAGCACACAAGGCACCACCAGAATTACTTCAGCTAATCGATAATGTTGGCAACGGAAGGTCCATGCTTGAGGGCGCGAATGCCTACATTCATGGCGATTGCAAGATAAACAACTTGCTCTTCGATGCTACCGGAGCTCGTACGCTAGCCGTCATTGATCTGGATAACGTTATGTGGGGGCACTGGGCATGGGACTTCGGCGACTTAGTGCGATCGGTGTCGTTCAGCCGTAGCGGTTTCAAGTTAACGGACTACCAAGCCTGCGCCCAGGGATATCTTGCTGGCATGCCGGGCCGGGCAGATGATATCGAGCCTTTGGTGCAGGCACCGGCCCATATCACACTGATGCTGGCTATGCGCTTTCTGACCGATCACCTTCGCGGTGACAGCTACTTCAAAGTATCCGAGGCCGGTGAAAATCTGCGCAGAGCGCAACAGCAGTTCGATGTATATCGTCAGATGGTGCTTGCCCAAGACGACATGCGCAGCGTTTGCGCGAATTACACGTCGACGCGGCCTCAGGACCGATAAGACTAGGTTGCAAGGCTTAGTATAAAGTCGACAAAAAGGCTCATCAAAAACACAAAAGCGGCGGTAAAGCCGACACCGATCAAGATAAAGTGACTGGCCTTTCCGCGACTGAAATCCCTTTCTCGATTTGCTTTCGACTGCACACCAAATGCCGCTGCAAAAACACTTTTCAGCATTTGCATAAACGTCAAAGCTTGCTCGCTGCTCGCCTGCGCGGTTGTCGCTTGTTGGCCACGAGCTCGGTCGGCAGCCTGTTTCTGCTCACTCGATTGGCTGTCTATTTGATCATTCATCGGTAGCGCCTTGTGCCTCACACCTCAGAGCGGGAAGATTAGACCAAGCCATCGAGTTTTGGGCAGAGATGCGAACACTCCGCGCGAAAACTGCGAAGGAATTAACGTGATTCATAGATGGAGCTACCGGTGTATCTAAGGTTTTTAACTGCGCTTTTCTCTCTGCTGGCTGTCTATGCATGCTCCGGTCTGAATACCCAATCACAAAATCGACCCATACAGTTAATCAGTGGCGCCGCCCCAGTATATCCGGCGCAAGCGAAAAAGGAGAAAATTCCTGGCAGCGTTACTGTTACCTACGATGTCACCGCCCAGGGCCAGGTCACTAACCCCAGAGTAATTCTATCTGAGCCTGCCGGCGTTTTTGATGATGCAGCCATTGCTGCCGTGAGCAGTTGGCGCTTCAAAGCTGCACTAAAAGATGGCGCAGCCCAGCGCGCTGAGGGCTTAACTAGCACCCTTACGTTTCGCGCCGAATAGACAATTACCAACAGTCCGTTTCCGCGAGGGAGAAACATGAACCTGCTAAAGCGAAGCAATCCCCGCTCCCTGGGTAGAAATGCAATTTTTGCCTGCACCCTATTAGCTCTTGTGGCCGTATATTTGGCTGAGCCTGCTTGTGCGGCAGACCACACCAGTTTAGACCAGTTCGAAGCCCATATTGGCTATATGTTACGAGTCACAGCAAGACTAGCCTTTGCGGCGTTCCTGATCGCTTACATTGCGCGACCTTGGTTCCAACTGACTGGCAAAGGCAGAAAACTAATGTCTTTGCGTCGATACTTTGGTTTATCCATGGCATTCACCCATACCGTGCACTTTGGCTATGTCGTAGCCCTGGTAGTGACGTTCCCAGAGGAGCGCGACCCAGCGACCCTGATTGGCGGCGGTTTTGTTTATTTGGTGATCTGGGCCATGGCGCTGACGAGCACTAATGCCGCTCAGCGCAAACTAAAAAGATGGTGGCATCGCCTGCATAGTTTTGGCATGCACTTACTTTGGCTGGTATTCGTTACGTCGTTCGGTTCAACCGCCTTGGCTAATGGTGAAGATCTATATGCGTGGCTCTCCGCCGCAGCATTAGTTGCCTTTGGCCTGCGCTTGGCGTCGGCATTAAATCAACGGTTGAGTCGCACCGCATAGAGGCCCGAAAAGCGGCCAGCCGCGCTGCCATCTGCCAAAAGCACTTCGCAGGTTAGCTCAAAACGGCCCTTTCCCAGATCTTCGAGTCGGTCCATTGTCTCCCCGTGCTCACCGAAGCTTGCTCGCACCAATATGTCTTCAGCTACCGGCTTCGCATAATCAATTTGCCCATTAGCAATCACTATGGAAGCATCAAGTTCATGCAACTGGAGCTGCAGGTACATCATTCCCCAACCGGTAAGTGCCTGAATGGCGTAAAGGCTGCCAGCGAAAGCGGTGCCGTGAACATTTACATTGGGGCCAAGGTTGGCACGCGTGGTGAGCACGTTATCCTGGAAATTAACTATGCTCATACCCATGGCCTTCGAGAGAGGAATTTGCTCGTACCAAATGTCCTGTAGGCTTTGGCAGATTGGGTCCAGGTCGGTCATAGTCGGCTCGCTGCGAGGAGAGTAATGAATGATCAGTGTGAATATGGTCGATGCCAATGTCTATCAAGTGGTCCTTGAAGGCAGTGAGGAAAGCGTTTATCGCGTCAGCATGGGCCAAGCGTTTTATCGTCAACTCAGCGGTGGCTTAAATACTCACGAGTGGGTGCTGGTGCATGCTTTTCGCTTGATTCTTGAGCGCGATGGCCGCGCTGAACTAAATCCTATTTTTGATCTGAGCGAGTTGGCGCGTGCATACCCAGACTTTGTCAAAGAAATGCAGCGACGACTCGGTAATTAGTGAAGTAATCTTTTCGCAGCGAACCTTGGAGTGAAATATGCGGCGTCAAAACCCAATCGTCTTTGGAGCTTTATTGTTCGCGAGCCTAGCCGCCCACGCTAGCCCTACTGACGGCTTGTCCATCCGTCAGCAAATCAGTCAGCAAGCTGAGTTAATAGAAGATCAAGTGATCGCCTGGCGCCGCGACATCCATCAAAACCCAGAGTTATCCAACCGAGAGTTTCGCACCAGCAAGCTGGTCGAAGAGCACTTGCTAAGCCTTGGCATCGAAGTTCAAACCGGCGTAGCGCACACTGGTGTCGTTGGACTGCTTCGTGGTGGACGACCAGGTCCGGTGGTGGCATTGCGTGCGGATATGGATGCGCTGCCAGTGGTAGAAAAAACCGGGCTGCCTTATGCATCGACTCAAATCAGTGAGTACCAGGGCCGCCAGGTAGGCGTTATGCATGCCTGCGGCCACGACAACCATGTTGCCATTTTGATGGGCGTAGCGCAGATACTTGCTGGGCTGCGCGATGAGTTGCCAGGTACGGTGAAATTCATTTTTCAGCCTGCAGAAGAAGGCCCCCCTCGCGGCGAAGAGGGTGGCGCCAAAATGATGATTGCCGAAGGTGTGCTGGAAAGTCCGAAGGTTGACGCGATCATCGGCCTACACATTTCACAATCCAGCTCGGTCGGCACAGCGCTGTATCGAGCTCGGGGCATGATGGCCAGCGCCCAGCGTTTTGATATCAATATCCAAGGCAGCCAGGCTCATGGCGCAAGGCCTTGGCTGGGCGTAGATCCAGTCGTTGTCGGGTCGCAAATTGTCAATGCTCTGCAAACAGTAGTCAGCCGTCAGACCGATGTTACTCAAGATCCTGTGGTGGTCACCGTTGGGCAATTCCAGGCCGGGGTTCGCAACAATATTGTTCCAGAAAGCGCATATTTGGCCGGCACTATTCGCACCTTCGATCCTAAGGTGCGTAGCCAGGTGCATGAAAAAATTCAGCGTATTGTCAGCCACACCGCGCAGTCGCAAGGAGCCACAGCGACCATAGAAATTGACCCGGGCGTTCCCGTCACCTTCAACGATGAGCAACTTACAAAGCAGTTAGTTCCTAGTTTAGAAGCTGTTTATGGCCAACAAAATGTCATGCAAATGACGCCAGTGACTGGGGCTGAGGACTTTTCGTTCTTCCAGGAGCAAATCCCTGGTCTGTTTTTCTATATCGGTGCGCGCCCCGAGGGCGTGCCAGCTAGCCAGCTTATCTCCAATCATTCACCGTATTTCTATACCGATGAGGGCGCTCTGCGCCCGGCGGTGCATGCGATGAGCCGCTTAGCACTGGATTATTTGAGCGGCCCGCGTTGATCAGCCGCACATGGCATGCAGAAAAACCTTGCCTTAGAGGCCCCAACATTCACCGTCGTTAGCAAACAATATCGTGCCATCGTAGCTTGCTTCCATGGCGGCTCTGCTTAGGCTTTCTCGCCCTCGTGTGCGGGTATTGCGATGGCCAAGAATCAACATTCGCGCATTGGCCTGCTGGGCTACCTTGCCAATTTGAGAGGGCAGGGCATATTGATCACGCAGTTGACCCCGAGCAATCTCTGGAATGGCATGACTGACAATCAACGCGTCGGCATCGCTGGCAAAAGCCGCCAGCGAATTCTTAAGGTTGCTGAAGTTGCCGCCGAAGACAATGGATTGACCGCCAATTTCCACTCGATACGCCACCGCAGGAACACCCCCATGGTGGACTGGAATAGCGGCTAAGCGCATGTAATCACTGCCATAACGCGCCCAGCGACGATTGCCCTGAGCAGGTATATCCATACTCCTAATGCGATAGCCCAAGCTAGATTGAAACGTGAGGGCATCAGCCAAGAACGGGTATAGGCCATTTTCGCCAAGCAAACGATCGAGGAAACCACTCGTTGAAGGATACTGCTCGCCACCTCCATTTGGACCTAAAACCGTTAACGCGCCGGGCCTGTTCTCGGTGGATGAATTGCTTATATATGCAACCAAGTCACCGACATGGTTAGGATGAAGATTTGTCAGCGCTATGGCTTCGATCGTGTTGAAGTCTGCTCCCGATTTATCAAAACCAAAGGTCGAGCCCGGGCCCACATCGACCAGTAAGCGAGCGACATCGTCCTGCCAAACCAGATAGCTACTTGCGGCCTGGCCGTCATCAAGATCACCACCTCCAGCGCCGAGAATTTCTATCCAAACACCGCTGTCGCCGCAGTGCTCGCTTCCCGCCTGAGCTGGTTGGCTAGTAACCAAGGCGAGCATGCAAATGATTAAAGTGAGGATGCGCATATTCATGTCTTTGGGGAGTCCTGAGTAAATTTGTCTGGGTTGCTGCCCTGACCGTTAGATCAGTGCATCAATCTGCTCGAGCAAGTGCTCCACTGCCGCTTCGTCCGGCATGCGCCAATCGCCTCGTGGCGACAGACTCACGCTGCCCACTTTAGGCCCAGGTGGCAAGGTTGTTCGCTTGAACTGTTGCGTCATAAAGCGCTGAAAGAATTTCCGCATCCAGCGTTGAATCGTGGTGGCGTTGTATTGGCCCTCAAAGCTTCTAAGCGCCAACTGAAAAATTTTGTCAGGCCCGGCACCAAATCTGAGCCAGTGGTAGAGAAAGAAGTCGTGGAGTTCATAGGGCCCGACGATGTCTTCGGTTAGCTGGCTGATCTGACCATCTTCAGGCGGAATTAATTCAGGGCTGATGGGAGTATCCAGAACATCTCCCAGCACTTTGGACAACTCTGCATTAGCGCGGTGTTTGGCGTACCAGCGAACTAGGTAAGCCATCATGGTCTTCGGCACGCTGGCGTTAACATTATAGTTAGCCATTTGATCAGCATTGTATGTGCACCAGCCCAAGGCCAGCTCGCTGAGATCGCCGGTGCCAACAACGATTCCCCCCACCTTATTGGCATAGTTAAACAGGATCTGAGTACGTTCTCTGGCTTGGGCGTTCTCGTAAACCACATCATGTGCGCCTTGATGATCAAGATCGGCCAGGTGTTGCTCCACTGCTGCAGCAATGCTGATCTCCACCAAATCTATGGCGTTAGCGGCGGCCAAGCGATGAGCATTAGCCAACGTACCTTGGGTGGTACCGGGGCCGGGTAAGGTTAGGGTGTGTAGGTTAGATGGCGGCAGATCAAGTTTGTTTAGCGCATCTTTGGCCACTAAAAAAGCCAGCGTGGAGTCCAGGCCGCCGGACAAACCAATGACCAGATGATCTGTATGCGCTGCCTGCATCCTTCTGGCAAGTCCGGTCACCTGGATGCTGAGAATTTCGCTGGCACGAGCCGCAAATTCCTCTTCGTCGGCCGGCACGAATGGCTGGGGAGCATACTCGCGTGTTAACTTGCCCAGCGGCGGCATCTGCGCCAATGCCGTAACCACACGATAAGGCCTTGGTCGCGGCGCTTGGGCGAAGGTGGTGTTTTGCGCACGGTCGTGCAGCAGGCGCTGACAGTCTAGCTCCGCGGCGATCCAATTTTGTTGAAGATTAAAACGCGAACTCTCGTTAACCAGCTGACCTGCCTCGGCGATCAAGCAGTGCCCACCAAAGACAACGTCCTTGGTTGACTCGCTGGCACCAGCGGCTGCGTAAACATAGCCACAGAATGTGCTGGCGCTGGTCATTCGTATCAAGTCGCGGCGATAGTCCGCCTTACTGATCAATTCGTTACTCGCGGAAAGGTTTAGCAAGATAGTTGCGCCGGCCAGAGCAGCCTGGGTTCCCGGTGAAATGGGAGCCCAAAGGTCTTCGCATATCTCAGCACCAATTAAGTGCTCACCCATCTTGAATAACTGATCCGTGCGAACTTGGAAGCTGCCAAGGTCTCTAGTGATTTCCGTTTCGTTGATTGCAGCGCCAGAGACAAACCAGCGCTGATCATAAAATTCACCGTAATTGGGCTGGAACGAT
>MDTB01110432.1_pt1 | contig 53035 bp, 22 predicted proteins | sample 811161 | NCBI WGS metagenome assembly MDTB01 (sample SAMN05326650, study PRJNA326480) | marine metagenome | isolation source: seawater | place: Mediterranean Sea | collected 2009
TAATAGTTAAACAAATTATCACATCAATCTTAAAATAGGGGATTTCCGAATCATTTGAACGATTGTCCCGCATTCTAAACCACCGTGTCTCGGAAGATCGGTTGGTACACCACAGGGTGTTCTCGATGCTTGATTAAATATATAAATTATAAGTAAAATTTTAAATTATCTTTATCTAAATTTTTTTATTAATGAAAATAAATAAAATTCAGAATAGTATTGAAAAAATTATTAAATCACTAAATGAAAAAACCTTTATTTATGATTTGTTATTAGCTTATAACCTACCAAAATCAACAATTTCAAGACTTAAAAAAGGTTCTGCCAATTTATCTAAAGTAGAGGGTGAGATTTCCCTTAAAAAAAAATTATTTTTTAGGGAGGTATATAATGAAGATTTACATATAGCAATATCAGATGCTAAAAAAAATTTAAAAACAGGTTTCAGCTAATTTAAATGAGTATTTATTAGTATTTATGAGTAAATATTTGTGAAGCTTTGTAGACCTTTGTAGACCTTTGTAGGTATGTGTTTTTAGATGCTAAAATTAAAGAAGCGGGATGGACGGGATTCGAACCCGCGACCTCCTGCGTGACAGGCAGGCATTCTAACCAGCTGAACTACCACCCCGGTAAATTTTGATAGGCAAAACTATCTTTTCATAAATACTTATAAAAGCAAATCAGTAAATATTTAAACTGATTATCTAAATTTCAATTTAAATCTTTCATAAATTTACATTCCAAATTAAAAACTATGTCACTAGACTTTGAAAAACCAATAATTCAGCTTGAGGAAAAGTTGAATCAGATGAAAGAAATCGCAGCAAATAATGGAAAGAGTCTTAATAAAGAAGCAATCCAGCTTGAAGAAAAAATAAAAGAACTCAAAAAAGAAATCTTTTCTAATCTTACTAGATGGCAAAAAGTTCAGCTTTCAAGGCATCCTAAAAGACCTTATTTCCTAGATTATATTTACAAGTTTACTAATGAGTTTATTGAGCTCCACGGAGATAGGGTGGCAAAAGATGATAAGGCTATGGTGGGGGGAATTGCTGAAATTGATGGGAAATCAATTGTTATAATCGGACAACAAAAGGGTAGGACTACAAAAGACAGACAATTCAGAAATTTTGGAATGTCAAACCCTGACGGATACAGAAAGGCACTTAGACTCATGAAACTTGCTGAAAAATTCAATATGCCAGTAGTGACATTAATAGATACTCCTGGTGCATATCCTGGTCTTGAGGCTGAGGAAAGAGGTCAGGCAGAGGCTATAGCCAAAAATATTAAAGAAATGACGACTCTTAGGGTTCCAGTCATTTGTATTGTTATAGGAGAGGGTGCTTCTGGGGGAGCTCTTGGTATTGGAGTAGGAGATAAAGTTTATATGATGGAATATACCTGGTACTCCGTTATTTCCCCTGAATCTTGTTCTTCTATACTTTGGAGAAGTTGGGATTATAAGGAACAAGCTGCAGAAGCATTAAAATTAACTTCATCAGACCTAAAGAAAATGAATATAATAGATGGAATTATTAAGGAGCCATTAGGTGGTGCACATAATGATATCGATTTGGCAGCAAAAAAACTAAAAAAAGTTATTTTAGAAGATATTAAAACATTATCTAAAATTAGACCAGACAAGAGGATTGAGCAGCGAATAAATAAATTCTCTGAAATGGGAGTGATCAATGGTTAGTAATATAAATAAGTTTATTTTTGATAAAATATTAAGTTGGAAGATTTCTGGAAACATACCTTCAGAAAATAAATTGGTATTTGCAGTTGGTCCCCACACATCAAATTTTGATTTTTTTGTTGGTCTCTTTTTTAGATCTAAACTTGGAATGGAGAATAAAATTAAATTTATAGGAAAGGCTGAATTATTTCAAATACCCCTTTTAGGTAAATTTCTTAGAAATCTAGGAGGAATTCCAGTCATAAGAAGTAAAAAGAATAACACGGTTAACTATCTAGTTGATCTAATCAATAATAGCGATAAAATTTTTCTTTCTTTATTCCCTGAGGGTACAAGAGGTAAGGTTAAAAAGTTAAAAACCGGTTTCTATTACATTGCGTTAAATTCTAAAGTACCCATTCAACTAGTTGGATTTGATTTCCAGAAAAAAATTGTTGATTTTGGTAAAAAAATAATTCCTTCTGGAGATATCGATACTGATATGAAACAAATAGTATCATACTACAGTAAATTAAAAGGTAAGAATCCAGATAAAGGCTTAAACTAAAACTTACATGATACCACTCTTAATTCTATTTATTATTTTTTCATCACTTCTTTATAATGAAGGTAATAATCAAATTGATTTTATAAATAAAGGTATTGTTAAAGACTCTATACTTTACCCTAAACAAAAACATCGAGAACAATCTAAATTAATTCATCAACTTCTCACCAAATACCATTATAAAAAAATTAACTTAAGCGATACGCTATCGAAAAAAATATTAGATAGATACATTTCAAGTCTTGATCCTAACAAAGAATATTTATTTAGTTCTGATATTAAATACTTTAGTCAATACGATGAAAAGATTGATGATTACATAACTTCAGGTTATTTAGAACCTGCATATGAAATTTTTACAGTTTATCATGAAAGGGTTAAAAAAAGAATAAATTATGTATTTTCTATGTTGGAGAACGAACCTGACTTTTCTACTCTAGAAAAATTGAATACTGATAGAAAAGAGACTGACTGGTTTGATAGTGTGGATGAGATGGATAATTATTGGAGAAAAAAAATTAAAAATGCTATCCTAAATTTAAAGATCCTTGGAAAGGATTGGGAGTCAAACAAGGAGACACTCGAAAAAAGATATAAGAGATTTAGAAAAACAATAAATCAGTTTAATTCAGAGGATGTATTTGAAATTTTTATTAATTCTTATGCTGAACTTTATGATCCTCACACCAATTATTTTTCTCCAGTAAATGCAGACAGGTTTGAGATAAACATGAGTAAAACATTCGAGGGTATTGGAGCAAGACTTCAACAGGACATTGAATATACGACCATATACTCTGTCATGCCAGGAGGACCAGCGTATAGGAGTAAATCTCTTGATAAGGGTGATAAAATTATTGGTGTTGCTCAGGGTGATGAAGGTTCTTTTGAAGATATTATCGGATGGAGACTTGATGATGTTGTAGGTAAAATAAAAGGACCCAAAGAGTCTATTGTTAGATTGCTTGTGATTAAAAAGGAATCATCAATTGATGCTTTCCCTGATACCGTCAGATTAATAAGAGACAGGGTTGATGTTGTTGACGAGGATGCTACTTTTGATGTTGTTCCATTTAAATCAAAAAATAAAAAATATAACATTGGTGTTATTAAGATACCAAGTTTTTATATCAATTTTGAGGAGGCTCAAAAAGGGATAAAAGATTATAAAAGTGTTACTAGAGATGTTAAGAGATGTATTGATTCACTTAAAAGAATCTCTGTTGATGGAATTATCATTGATTTAAGAAATAATGGAGGAGGATCTTTACAAGAAGCTATCGATTTAACAGGATTATTCATTGAGACAGGTCCTGTAGTTCAAATAAAATCATCTAGTGGTAGAATAGAAATTGAAAAAGATTTTGATAAACAAATACATTACGAAGGACCACTTTTGGTACTTAATAACTCCTTTACAGCCTCATCATCTGAAATTTTTTCAGGTGCATTGAAAGATTATAACAGAGGATTGATAGTTGGTGAACCAACTTTTGGAAAGGGTACAGTACAAAATTTACTTGATCTTGACAGGTTTTTTCCAAGAAGTGATATGAAATTTGGTCAACTAAAGATTACTCTAGCTAAATATTACAGAGTAAGTGGAGGAAGCACTCAGAAAATTGGTGTTGAACCACATGTTTTTTTCCCAAACATATACGATAGAAGTATCTATACTGAAAATGCAAGAAAAAACGCATTGGAGTGGGATAAAATTAGAGACATATCATTTCAAAATAATAATGATATTTCTGAATCATTAGTTAAGTATTTAAATGAAAAATTTAACAACGGTATACAATCTGACTCTTCACTTATAAATTATATGTCATTCGTTAAAAAAACTGAAGAAAATAGAAAGAGAAATTCAATTTCATTAAATTATCAAACCAGACTTAATGAAAAAAAATCTAACGATAACATAAATAATTTAAATGCCAATATTAAACTTTCAGAGATATTCCCCATTGAAAAAGAAGATCTAATGGATAGGATTAAGACAGACCTTTATCTAAGAGAGAGTGTAAAGTTATTTGTTGAAATGATTGATTTTAAATCATCCTAAGATATCAGTTGTAAACATAATTTGTTGATAAATAATAAAATTAATGTTGATAGCGTCTTGATATATATGTTTAAAACTTGTTGATATCTTTACATCTGATTGTAATCTTTTTTACATAAAAATTACCTTACTTTGTTCATCAAGCGAGAGATAAAAATGTCGCGACGTATGTCAAGGCATGATGTTAAATCGCATTTAGGAATTACGGTTCCTAATATACGAATTAAAATTAAGCTCTCAAGGTCTAGTCTTAATTTATTAAGATGAAGTTTTGGGGACATTTTAACTGTAGCTTGACGTTTGGAAAGCACCACGGTGATTTTTAAATGAAAAGGGCAGATATTCTTAGGAGTAGATGCCCTTTTATTGTTTATAGGCAGTTCAAGATGAAATTTTTCTTTTCACGCATTTTTTTTTTATTTAATTTCATAATACATCACCCTACGTTTCCTATATCAGAAAATACAAAATACATATTTAAAAGTGGCTCAGATGGATATAATACATTTAGAATTCCGACAACAATAACAACTAACTCAGGTGTTGTTCTTGCTTTTGCTGAAGGAAGAAAAAATAGTTCTTCAGACACAGGAGATATAGATATTGTTTTAAAAAGATCATTGGATGGAGGAAAAACATGGGGAAAGTTAATTGTCGTGAGGGATGATGAAGATAATGTGTGTGGAAATCCGTCTCCAGTAGTTGATTCAAAAACAGGCAAAATATTTTTATTATCAACTTGGAATAGAGGAGATGATTCTGAGAAAGAAATAATAGACCTTATAAGTAATGATACAAGAAGAGTTTATATAATGAATTCAGAAGATGAAGGTTTAAACTGGACAGTACCTAAAGAAATAACAAATTCAGTGAAAAAATCAAATTGGACATGGTATGCAACTGGGCCTGTTCACGGTATTCAAATTCAAAAAGGTAAAAAAAGTGGAAGGATGATTGTTCCGTGTGATCATATTGAAGCAGAGACAAAAAAATATTTTTCACATATCATTTTTTCTGATGATGGAGGAAATTCCTGGGAAATAGGTGGAATCACACCTCAAGATAATGTGAACGAGTGTACTATAGCTGAAATTGGTAGGGGGAAGTTGATACTAAATATGAGAAATTATGACAGAACAAAAATGAATAGACAAATTTCAATTAGTAATGATTATGGTGAGTCATGGGAAAAGCTTCAATTCGATGAAACTCTTGTTGAACCTATATGTCAGGCAAGTATCTTACGTTATACATTTAAAGGGAAAAAAAAGAATTTTTTATTTTTTTTAAATCCAGGGGATGAAGGTGAAAGAATAAATATGACCTTGAGGTTAAGTAGAGACCTAGGTTTATCTTGGGATGAAATGATAATTCTACATAAAGGTCCTTCTGCTTATTCTGATATTACAAAATTACCAAATGGTAATCTTGGATGCTTCTTTGAGGCTGGACAAAATAGTCCTTATGAAGGTATAAAGTTTAAGGAAATAAATCTAAATGATTTTAGATGATAACCTGTTTCATAATTAGTTTTTTGAGTTGTTGATAAATTGTTGAAAACTTTTAATGAAGAGTTATTGCATAAGTTATAAATTTTGTATTACTTAGTTTCATCAAGCGAGAGATATAAAAGTTGAGACCCAGTCTCGGCCTCGAACATGAAAATGATTAGAAACTACGGTTCCTAAGAAAATGAAAGTAAGAAGCTCTCAAAGCGAAAACTTAGCTTGCTAAGCGGAAACTTTAAGGACATTTTAACTGTAGCTTGACGTTTGGAAAGCACCACGGTGATTTTTAAATGAAAAGGGCGGCAAATTCGATAAGAATTTACGCCCTTTTATTGTTTTAGACCTTTCAAGTTTATTTAGTTAATCCACTATAATACCCATTGCACCTTTTTCCTTTAAAAATTTAGTAAATACTGGTAAATTTTCATTAATAATTTTATCATAAGGACCAATAATATTTTTATAATTTGTATTTAATTCATCGAACCTTCTTACCATTCCATCATTTGGTGCTTGATCATCAGTAGTTAATCTGTCGTAAAGATGAGTAATGTGGTTAGTCCATTTTCTAGAATAGTTTATTTCATCTTGTGAAGTTTCTATTTTATTTTGGTAAAGTTTTTCCTCAATATTTTTAATTGATTCTATAATTGGATTACCTAAACTTTTTACATCATTATGAAATTCTTTACCTACAGTTAGCGTAATAAATTTATTTATCTGATCAATAATTCCTCTCATTTCATTTAACTTCTCTTGAGACTCATTGATTAGAGTTACAACTTTACTTGAAATATCAAATTGACTCTCTAGATCCTGAATGGATATATTCCATCTTGGATCCATTTTTACTATTAATGGTTTTCTGAACACAGAATTTAATATTTGTAGTTCAACTGTATAAGTTCCTGGTATAGCTAATGGACCATTACCTCTTTCTGCGCTGTAATACATCGAAATAAAGTCTTTTTGAATTTGTGGTTCTTTGTGTTCTAAATCCCAATGAAAAGTGTGTGTTCCACTATATACCTTTTCATCGTCGTAATCTACATCATAAAGGTATTCAGTTCTTTCTTTAAAGTTAATGACTATATTTCCCTCAGAATCTTTGATATATAAATTTACATCTTCAAAATTATAATCCTCTGGGAGGTAGAATGATATATCATTTTCAAAACTAATTCCGGTGGACCACCTTCCGCCCCTTAGATTTGTCCTTATTGCATCTTCAGGAGAAAAAAGAAAAGGCTTGTCTTTGACTAGATGTATATCTTGCAATATATTAATCTTATCTAAAATCCAAAATCCTCTTCCCTGGGTTGAGATGGCTAAATCATTTTGAGTAACTTCCATATCTGTAATTGGTACGTGAGGAAGGTTCATTTGTAATGAGTTCCACGAGCTGCCGTCATCAAAACTTACATAGGCTCCAAATTCTGTTCCTGCGTATAATAAACCTTTCCTTGCTGGATCTTCAGCAATTGTTCTGACGAAATGATCGGCAGGAATTCCGTTTTCATTTGTAATTATTTTCCAGTTCTCACCATAATCATTTGTTAAAATAATATATGGCTTGAAATCATTATTTCTGTAATTATATATAGCTACCAGAGCTCTTCCTGGAAGGTGAGAGGATAATTCTATTTTATTTATAGTTCCCTGATAAGGTATTATTTTTTTTGGAGTTACATTTTTCCATTTTTTTCCACCGTCTCTAGTTATATGTATTAAGCCATCATCTGATCCAACCCATATTTCTCCCTCGTTATGTGGAGACTCCTCCAGTGCAAATATGGAGGAATACACTTCCACTCCAGTAGCGTCATTTTGAATAGGTCCACCCGGTATGTCAGCTTTTTCTTCGTCCTCGTTAAGAAGTTGTCTAGTTAAATCAGGGCTAATAATCTCCCAGTTTACTGCCTTATCTGAGGTAACATGTACAACATTTGATCCTACATATACCATGTCTGGATTATATTTAGATACAAATACCGGATAATTCCATTGGAATCTATATTTTAATTCGTCCTGTCTGGTACCTTCAGTGAGATGTACATATGGTGTTCTTTGATACTCCTCTCCAGTGGATAGGTTCTTGTAAGTAAACTCTCCACTATAACCAGTAGAGTATATTATGTTTGGGTCTGTGGGATGGATAGCAATATCTGAGCACTCTGTACCGCCAGCATTAAACCAATGTTCAAAAGGTGTAAGGGAGGGTATACCTCTTGAAGGTACTGAAATTGTAGAATTATCTTGCTGACCTGCATATAGTCTGAAAGGAAACTGATTGTCGACCGTAAGTCTGTAAAATTCTGGTGTAGGTTGATTATACTGTGTTGACCAACTCTCGCCACCGTTTAAAGAAACATTTGCACCCCCGTCGTTACAATTAATCATTATTTTGTTGTTCTTTGGATTAATCCATACACCATGATTATCGCCATGAGGAGTTGAAATTCTCTCATCAAATGTCCTTCCTCCGTCAACAGACTTATAGAACCCCGTATTAGAAGCATAAATTATATTTTCATTAACTGGATCTGCATTAATGTGAGAATAATACCATCCTCTTTGTCTAAGTTTATGGTCTCTATTTACTCTACTCCAGACTTTTCCCCCGTCATCAGAGCGATAAAGGCCTCCTTCCTCTTCTTTTTCAGCTTGTATCATAGCCCACAAGCGTTTAGAATTAGCTGGTGAGTATTCTACCTGTATTTTTCCAGTTAATCCCTTAGGAAGACCTTCTGTAAGCTTTTTCCAAGATTTCCCTGAATCTTTAGACATAAAAACTCCTCCCTCATCACTTCCGTCCACTAATGTCCACGGCTTTCTTTGTACCGTCCAAAATGAAGCCAAAAGCTCATTTTCGTTATTAGGATTGATTTCAACATCTCTGGCACCAGTTTTATCACTTATATAAAATATTTTATTCCAATTTTTACCACCATCAATAGTTTTGTAAATGCCTCTTTCTTTATTAGATCCAAAAATATTGCCAAGAACAGCTACATATACTATATCAGAATTTTTTGGATGTATTTCTATTTTACCTATTAAACCAGCTTCTGGAAGACCTATAAAGTCCCAGTTTTCACCTGAATCGACTGATTTATATATTCCATTTCCAGTAGATATATTTCCTCTTGGGTCAGCAGACCCAGTACCGACGTATATCACGTTTTCATCAGACTCAGAAACGGATATTGCACCAATTGACCCAACAGTTATCTGACCATCTGATATATTTTTCCAGTTATTTCCAGCATCTGTTGTTTTCCAAACACCTCCACCAGTAGTTCCCATGTAGAAAGTATATGGTTGGGATATTACACCAGAAACTGCAGTAGATCTACCACCTCTGTATGGACCAGCAAATTTCCATTCTAAATTTTCATAAAGTTCTTCTTTTGAAACTTTTTGTGAGTGAGAAGAATTTATTGAAATCATTATAAATAGGAAGGGTAGAATTGTAATAATTATTTTCATCTTTTTAAATTTTTTTCAATATAGGTAAGAACATTTAAAACATTAAATTTTCTTTTTTATTTATAAAAATTAACATTTTAGGTATATCTAAAATAATTAATATAAATCATTGTAAATCAATGTATTATGAATGTATAATGCATTAAATAATTTAATATATTATTAGTTTCATAAAATAATTAAAAATAAATTGAATTTCATCTTTTTTTTTTTAACCTAATAAATAATTATTACGTCAAGGCTGAGAGTTTCTTTAAAATATTTTTAAATTGAATAATGGTCAGAGAAAATTGGGGCAGTAGGTTTGGTTTCATAATGGCAACTGCAGGATTTGCGATTGGTATGGGAAATATTTGGAGATTTCCATATATAGTTGGAGAAAGTGGTGGTGGAGCATTTATAATAGTTTATCTTCTTCTTACGGCGATAATAGGTATTCCATTACTTACAGCGGAGGTAAGTTTAGGTAGAAAAGCACAGCTCACTCCAATTGCTGGAATGAAGAAATTAACGTCCCCAACCTCCTTTTGGAATATAATAGGCTGGGTTGAACTCTTGACAACCATTATTATTCTCGGTTTCTACCTTATGATAATGTCTTGGGTCACAGTTTATTTAAAAGAATATGTAACAGGAGAAGCATTTTTATATGATTCAAGCACCATACAAAGTCATTTTAATGACCTCCAAAGAGATCCAGTGACACTTATTTTTTACTCTGCTGTAATATCAGGTATAATGGCCTTTGTGGCTACTAGGGGGCTTCAGGGAGGTGTAGAGCTAGTTTCTAAACTATTTGTGCCGCTTTTACTTGTTATGTTCGTAATTCTTGCATTAGGATCAAATACGTTTGAGGGTTCATCTGAGGGTCTTTTATGGTATCTTACACCAGACTTCTCAAAAATCACGTTTACTGTTATTTTAGCTGCATTGGGTCAAATATTCTTCTCTGTAGGTATTGCATTAACAGCTGGTTTTGTCTTTGGAAGTTATCTAGACAAAGATAATAGCGATATTCCAGGCAGTGTTGGTATAGTAGTATTTTTTGATACTGCAATAGCTATTTTGGCAGGACTTGTTATATTTCCAGCACTATTTGCATTTGGAATAGAACCTAATTCTGGTCCTGGATTATTATTCGTAACAATGGCTTCACTTTTCAAAGAAATACCTTTTGGTATGTTTCTTGGCGGTTTATTCTTCTTTCTTGTATTTATTGCAGCCTTTACATCAATAATTGGACTTCTAGAAGCAGTAATTTCGACAGCAATGGACTCTTTTAAAATATCTAGAGTAAAATCAGTTACTATTTGTGTTTCCATGACTTTTATACTATGTGTACCAAATATACTTGGATTTAGTACTTGGAGTGGATATGAAATATTTGGTATGAGTATTTTTGGTTTTTTTGATTTTATTTCAGCAAAAATTTTACTTCCTCTGGGTGGTCTTTTAATATCAATCTATGTGGCTTATGTGTGGGGTTTTGATAACTTCATGCAAGAAACAAATCAAGGTTCAAAAAATATTAAGGTATCTTCAGTTTGGGGACCTGTAATGAAATTTATAATACCAATTATTATCCTCGTTATCCTCATTTATGGACTTGCAGGGGAGAATTTAGCTTAAAATATACACTATGGAAAAAATAGACTCACTTAATCAAACAGCTGATTTTCACAGATTATTTAACCATCCTATTCTAGATAAACCTACCATACCAAATAAAAAAAGGTGTGATCTTAGGGTTGAGTTGATTTCAGAGGAATTAAAAGAGCTTATTGAGGCCATAAAAGATGGAGATATTGTTGAAATAGCAGATGCTTTGTGTGATATCCAGTACGTATTGTCGGGAGCCGTACATGAGTTTGGCATGAGTGAAAAATTTGTCAGAATGTTTAATGAGGTACAAAGATCTAATATGAGTAAGGCATGTGTTTCACTTAAAGAAGCAGAGAAAACTATCGAATGGTACAAGAAAGAAAAAGGTACAGACTGCTTCTATGAGGAGAAGAAAGGGAAGTATTTGATTTACAGAAAGTCTGATGGTAAAACACTTAAATCTATAAATTATTATCCTGCAAATCTTAAAGATATTTTAGAAGATTAGATATTTGTATTGACGTTATTAAGGTCAGTAAATGAATCTCTAAGTCTCTCAATCATTGATATTTCACCTTCTAAGAGCCACTTCCTTGGATCGTAATATTTTTTATTAGGCTTATCCTTACCATCTGGATTACCTATCTGGTTGTTTAAATACAATTGATTTTTTTTATGGTATTCGTTCACTCCTCTGCAGAAAGCCCACTGCATGTCTGTATCCAAATTCATCTTGACTGCGCCATAGCCTATAGCCTCTCTAATTTCATTTCTAGATGAGCCAGATCCACCATGAAATACAAAATTTATTGGATTTGATTCTGTATTTTGCATGAGTGATACATACTCCTGGGATTTTTGTAATATGGTTGGTGTAAGCTTGACATTTCCAGGTCTGTATACTCCGTGGACGTTACCAAAAGCAGCAGCAATCATAAAATTTGGGCTTATTTTAATTAATCTTTCGTATGCGTAGTTAACTTCCTCCGGTTTGGTATAGAGTTTGGATTCATCTACATCTGTGTTATCAACGCCGTCTTCCTCACCTCCAGTAACCCCAAGCTCAATTTCAATAGTCATCCCCATTTCATTCATTCTTTCAAAATACGTGCAACAAATATCAAGATTCTCTTCAATAGGTTCCTCTGACAGGTCTAGCATGTGTGAGCTGTAAAGAGGAATTCCCTCTTTTTTAAAAAATTCTTCTCCCTCCTCAAGTAAACCATCAATCCAAGGAAGTAATTTTTTTGCGCAGTGATCAGTATGTAGAATAACAGGAACTTCATACTCTTTTGCCATTAGATGCACATGATATGCTCCAGATATTGAGCCTGCTATTGCAGCTTTTTCATTTGTATTGTCAAGATGCTTTCCGGCATAAAAACTACCGCCTCCATTGGAAAATTGAATAATTACAGGTGCATTGACTTCTTTAGCGGTTTGTAGCACAGCATTCACTGAGCTTGTATTTACCACATTAACAGCTGGGAGTGCAAAATCATTCTCGTTAGCGTAATTAAGAAGCTCTGTTACTTCTTCACCGTGCAGGACACCTGATCTGAACTTCATGATTTATATAGTTTTTTGTAAGCTAGGAACATACATTATTTTTTCAAAGGATTTACGTAATTATGTACATACAATGATTTTGATCTGTTAAGCGCATCAAATCGTATCTCAAGTTTAATTTGTTCGTCCTCTTGTTTAACTTCTTGATCTTCGCACGCGAAGTTGTGTTGGATGTAATAGTAAAATATTGTCTGGCTTCTAGTAAAAAGAGTCTGATTTTCTGGTCTCCCCAAAATATCAATTATCTGGTTTTGATTAAATCTTAAAAATTTTTCTTTGTTTGAATCGATAAGAGAAACCATTTCAAGTCTTTTACCAGTGCATCCATACTTATCAAGAATCCACCCATTATAGTCCAACCCATCAATTTTAGGAAATTCAGTAGTACAAGAATAAATCAATAAATGACATAACAATATAATTTTATATTTTGATTTCATATGTAAATTTAGTCACGCAATTTATTCTTCTTGCCAACCAATAAAAAATATTTGAATGATTAGAATTAAAATGTTAAATTTGCTGTTTCTTATTAGAAGAATTAAATAACAAAAAACCACTGAACTAAAAAGCCAAGTGTGGAATCAATTCTTAGAATTTTTTTTCGTGCAAACTTAGTATCTACTTTACACTCGTTTTGGTGGTTTTCGTTATTTATTCTTTTTCTTTTTCCAAAAAACCTTTTTGCCACTGATTACAATATCACTGTTACAGCCTCGGGAACCTCACACTATATCCTTAACAATGTTGCATTAGGTTTTACTGATGAAGATGACCCTAACATCACAGTAACTTGGTCTGACAAACTAATTTTTGATATAAGCACTATTAAAAATGTTCATCCTTTGGCAATAGTTAATCAGTTAACAGGAGATGGTGGCTACGATGTTGCTAATAGGGTAGATTTTGTTCTTAATAACGGTGATGGGGAAAATACTGTTGAGTGGGATCTTAACGGAGTCACGCCAGGAACTTACTACTACATATGTACCAATCACCAATTTATGAAAGGTACGATAACCGTGGTTGAAAGTCTCTCGGGAATTGATACTGATGGAGACGGCGTCGATGATAACATTGATGTTGACGATGATAACGACGGTATACTTGATATTTTTGAGTGTGGTTCCGCTACTTCACCTGATAATCTTATCCTGAACGGTGACTTTGAAACTTGGGAAGATTTTGCAGTTAGTGGTGTCCATCCACCAGCTGATTGGGACCAGTACTCTAGTGGTCTAAATTCTGTGGAAAATCCAAGAGATAGATATCCTGCTAGTGTTACCTCTGCACCAACTCAAGCTCATACTGGAAATATTTATCTCAGATTGTACAATGGTGCAGGTTTAAGTCAAGGCATAACGACCGAAATAAATAAAGAGTATACCATAACATTCTATCATGCTGCTGTGTTCCAGGATGACGTGTCAAACGGTACACCTGATGGTAGAATAGAAGTGTACATTGATGATGTCTTGGAGGCAACGACTCCCAGTATCGTACTGGCTGACTCGTGGCAAGAATTTACAACAACTTTCACCCCTACATCTACTGCTACAAAAATAGGCTTTAAAACTCCAGCTAATACATCACTTCATCACTCGGGTATTGATAACATTAGTGTTACTCTTCCACAAGAAAATTGTGGGGATGTTAATACAGACGGGGATGCATTTCCTAACAGGATTGATATTGATTCTGATAATGATGGATGCCCTGATTATTATGAAGCTGGGTACGTGGATCCGGATGAACCAACAGACAACATGGTAGGTAGAATAAGTAACGGTTTTACCTATGACGGAAAGGTAAAAAATGTTGATTACTTCACGTTATTAGATCAGATAGATGACCTTGATAGCAACGGTGTTAAAGACTTTTTGGAGCAGGGTTCAGTTCTCTCAATAAACCTTGACCCATTGAGTATTGATACTCTGGAGTACTCAACTGTTACCTTTACAGGCCAAGGATCTACTGATTTAGACCTTGGAACAATTTTTTATTCTTGGCAGGTTAGTGAAAATAATGGTAATTTCTGGCAAGATATTGATTTATATACCGCATCAAACCCTAATCATCCTGGAATTTACTCAGGGACTGACAGCACTGTTCTTACCATAGACTCAATCACAGCTGACATGAACAATTTACTTTATAGGCTCTACATGCAAACGCCTGCATTCAAGTGTGATCAAGACATTGTAACAAATGCTGCAACGCTTAGCGTGTACAAGTTGGATACGGACGGTGATAATATCCCAGACGAAGATGATCTTGATGATGATAATGACGGAATAACAGACTTAGAAGAAGGTGGTGAGACCCTCGATACTGATGGTGATGGATTACCTAACAGAATTGATATTGACTCAGATGAAGATGGTTGTAATGACGTTAATGAAGCAGGCATAACTACTGATGATAACAACGACGGACAGGTGGGTATTCCTATCGTAAATGTCGATGGATTTGGTCGGGTTACATCCACTGGTGATGGTGTGTACACGTATGGTGCCCCCGTTGATCTTGATGGTAACGGGACACAAGATTATCTTGAGGCTGGTGATTATGCCACTGTAATATCAAGTCCTGACGATGTAGAAATTGGTAATAATAATGAGGTAATATTTATAGCTGAGGGTCAGTCTGACTGCAAGATAGAGTATGAGTGGGAGGTAAGTACGGATGCTGGATTAAACTGGTTCAGTATTAATGATTTTGAGAATATAGGAGAGCAGTCAGAGATCATGATTGTAGGTGGTGGAAATCCTGCAAATTATAATAATTATAATAACTATGCATTTCTTGAATTATACGCGAATGAGGATATTGAAGCAAACAAGTACGAGGTTGTACTAACAACAACTATGGGTACATCATATTCTCAAGAAATTACCAACAATATACCTAAAGGAAAATATATTCTCTTTGGAGATAATAACGGTAGGTGGGTTAATTTTTTTGAAAACACAAATGTTTCAACTTTATATGGAGATAAGTATGGTCAATACTATCAATGGCCATATTTAAGTCATCTCATGGGTGAGTTCATTATCGAAATTAGAACTGTAGATGATGGGCTCGTTGTCGATAGATTTGGGAGAGAGGTTCTTGATGGCGCACCGCCTTGGGCAGTAGATCAGGGTTTTTTTAAAAGAAAACCTAATCAATACGCAGATTCTTCTTTTACTCAAACGGATTGGGATATTTGTGCTGATTGTCTCAAAGAAATACCTAATAGTGCTAACAATACACCGTACGATTGGGGTAACGTTATTTTGCCTGATACCTCAATATATAGTGGGGTATTTAATGACACGCTTAAAATTAATTCTACAAGAACGTATATGGATAGGTACCAGTATAGGGCTAAAATCAGATCGCTATGTTACGCTTGTGATAACGGTTCTTTTACCTCATCAGCTGAACTTGTTGTGTTTTTAGATAGTGATGGGGATGGAGTTGGAGACGCTGTGGATTTGGATAAAGATAATGATGGTATCCTTGATTCAAAAGAGGGTTCTCCTACTGACGATTTTGATGAGGATGGCATCCCCAACAGTCTTGATCTTGATTCTGATGGTGATGGGTGTAATGATGTTGTAGAAGCATTATTCTCCGATCCTGATGGTGATGGCGTCTTTGGGGTTGGAAAGCCAACGGTAGATGGTGATGGTAGGATAGTTGCTCATGATTATAGAGATCCTGCGGACAATGATTTTAATACTGTTTATGATTTTCTTCAGTTTAGTAAGGATGTAAGAATCTTTTCAGATCCTACGCCAGCATTTATAGATGAAGAAGAAGATACCATATTTGTTGCTTCAGCAACACAATACTCTTCATTTGATGACTGGAGGGTTGGATATCCGAGAACACAAAGTACCTACAACTATGCTTTAGCTTATTCCGGTTACGCTAACGGTTATGTTGGAGCTCATTTGGGTTGGATAGATATTAATCCAAGTAACAGAATTTACGTTGTAGAGTTTGATACTATTATTGATGAGGTATTTCCAGCGAACATAGAAAAACTATTAGATTTTAGGGGTCACTCTTACTATGTTTCTAAACATTCAGGCAGTTTCAGATCGACTTCATTTGATAATGCACTTCAAATTGCATTCGATGCGGGAGGATACATGCACGTGGTTGATGACGCTTACGAGTCTGAAAAGATAAGAGAAGCCATTTCTGATGCCGGTTCGAATAATTGGTATTGGGTGAATTATTTTCAAGATACAAATTCTGAATTATATGCTGAACCTGATAGTGGTTGGTTTTCTGGTTTCATTCCGAACTCTGCTGTTCATCAGTGGCAAGTTAGTGTAGATGGGGGTAATAATTGGCAGGACCTGTCTGACGGTGCAAATTATTCAGGTGTTAACAACGATACACTTAGAATTATTTCTGCTCCTGCAGATTTTGATCAGTACGAGTATAGGCTAAAGGCTTACACAAATACTTATGCCTGTAGCTCAGGCGATGTGTACTCTAAATCAGCTTTAATTACAGTTTCGTCTGATCCTGACAACGATGGAGTTAAAAATAGTATTGACCTTGATGATGACAACGACGGAATACTTGATGATGTTGAAGGTGACATTGATACGGATGGAGACGGAATACCAAATAGACTCGATCTAGACTCTGATGGCGACGGTTGTTTTGATGCTCAAGAGGCAGGTTTCACTGGTTTTGATGCCGAGGGAAAGCTGTGTAACGATACAAATTGTGCCGACCCTGGTGATGGTAAAGTAAATGGACATTCTTACGATGATCCTTTAGATCAAGATAATACTACTATTTATGATTTTCTTGAAATCGGTCAGGTCCCGTCAATAACCTTAAATCTAGATGCAATCTCAGTAGCTGCGGTAGATGCAAGTAAAACTTTAATCGTAACTGGTACCGCGCCTGATTTTGCGGTAGAAGCTACTTATTTTAACTGGAGGCCACCAAATCCGGACGAGAGTGGTAATGAAGATTGGATGGATATGTCTTTAGGTGATGGTAAATTTAACGATAACAGGAATAATAGAAACTATAGATGGATTGTTGAGTTTAACACGTTAGATCCAGACATTCCAGACAACGTTATTGATAGTTATGATCTCCTGACAACTTATAACGGTCATGCGTACTATATAAGTAAAACAGCTGCAAGACCATACAATGCTGATGTTTATGCCAGACAAACAGGTGGATACCTTGTATTTATAACTGATGCAGCTGAAAATGAGATTATTAGATCAAGTGCGTCTACTTATATTCATGGGTTTGATAATACAGGCAGTAACACTAGGGTATGGATAGGTATCTATCAAAATAATAATAGTCCAAAATTTGTTGAGAAGGATGGTGGTTGGGAGAGTTACCCTATGCCATCTACAGTGAATTATCAGTGGCAAATATCATCAGACTCAGTTAATTGGTCTGATATAACTGCAGCTAACAACCTTTTTGTTTTAAACGATACGACCATTACTCTAGCAAATTATGATACTGATCAACTCACTGTTAGCCCAACAATCAATAGCCTTAATGGATATAAATTTAGAGTGAAAATTTCCAATCCTGCCTTTGTTTGTGCTGGCGAAGTTATATCAGATGAAACCATGCTGATTATAAGAAGCGATTTTGATGGTGACGGAGTAGAGGACGATGCCGATGTAGACGATGACAACGATGGTATTTGGGACATTAATGAAGGTAATGGGGCAGTTGATACTGATGGAGACGGAGATCCTGACTCTAGAGATCCAGATTCCGATAATGATGGTTGCTCCGATGTTGATGAGGGATATGGTAAAGGTTATGATCCAAACAACGACAGAATTTTTGGTGACGTTAATCCAGTTATAAATCCAAATGGCTCTGTTGTAGGGTCAGATCAGAATATGACAGGTATTGTAGGTGAGGATGGAATAAGGGATTTCTTACAATATGACGAAGAGATATTAGACATGACGTGCCCTGATGATCCAAATATAACTGTTGTTGGAGGTCAAGAACTTATCGCTATCACAACAGCAACTGGAATGGGTGACACCTATGTAGACTACCATTGGCAGATAAGTAAGGACAGTGGTACGACGTGGACCTCTGCCTCAGAAGAAGATAAGTCCGACCTTATCATAACAGGAATTGGTTATGGACAGGCAAATACAGCAGACGATGGCTCTCCTAAATTCATAGAGCTCTATGCTCTGGATGATGTTGTACTGTCTGATTATCGGATTGTCAGTCATCGAGAATTCACTTCAGCTGATATATACTCTAATATGAGCTTTAGCAGTACTACTGTTAACAAAGGAGACTATATTCTCTTTTCCTATATAAAAAACACTGGTGAAGATGTTACATTTTTTGAAAATGATGTAGACCTATTATATGATCATACAGAAAGTAATTCTAATTTAAGAAATGATATGCAGGATGGTATCGATAAGTTTACACTACGTAAAAAAAATAGTAGCGGATCATACGAAATTGTTGATAGAATAGGATCAGATTCCTCAGTTCCTAATTACCATCATGGATGGTTGTACAGGAAGTCTAATTCATTCCCAAATAAAAATTTTAATGAGAACGAGTGGATTACGTGTACGGACTGTCTTAACTCAGCAGTAAACAGTTCCTCAACCACACCTTTTCCACTTAAATCCTACGAGGGAGTTAAAGTAAATTATGATCAATCAAAAGGCGATTCTCTTATAATCAACGATGTACCTGAGATACTAACAGGCTATCAATTTAGATCTATAGCGTCTACACCATCCTTTGCATGTGGAGAGAATGATACCTCATGTGTTATAAGCATTACTGTTCTTCCTGACTTTGATAGAGACAGTATACCTGATGAAGTCGATCTCGATAAAGATAACGATGGTATCCTTGATGCGGATGAGGGTGATGCTGATAATGATGGAGACGGTATTCCAAACTGGTTTGATCTTGATTCTGATAATGATGGATGTTTTGATGTGAAAGAAGCAGGTTTTGAGGACCCAGATAACGACGGTATTCTTGGAAATTCTCCTGTACAGGTAGATGATGATGGAAAAGTTACTGGATTTGCGGCATTTACTACCCCTAACGATTTAGATAACAATACAGTTCATGACTATCTTGAAGCAGGGTCTGATGTTGTTGTTACGTCTTTCCTTAATTTTTTCCTTTCTGAAGGCGCAGATACTGCAACATTTTTCGTAGAATATACAGCAATTGGTACGATAGACCTCCAGTGGCAAACTTCATCAGATAATGTAATTTGGTCAGACCTGTCTGATGACGCAACCTATACAGGGTCTAACACAAATACACTTAAAGTCAATGATATTGATAATCTTATTTCCACTAATAAGTTTAGGCTCGTATTAACAACCCCTGCTTTTGCTTGTCACGACACTACGATTTCTGAAATATCTACAATACAGTTTGACGAGGATGTAGATAACGACGGTATACCGAATGAGGACGATTTAGATGATGATAATGATGGAATCTTAGATACTGACGAGGGAGGAGAAGATGAGGATTTTGATAATGACGGTATAAGGAATAGGTTTGATCTAGATTCCGATGGAGATAACTGTTTTGATGTTGTTGAGGCTGGATTTAATGACTATGTGTTGACCGATCTTGAAGATGGTCTACTAGGTGATCTTCCAATAACCGTTGATTCCGATGGACTAGTTACTTCCGGTCTAATAGGTGATGGATACTCTGATCCTCAAGATAGAGATAGTGATGGTAATAAAGATTTCAAACAGTACGGTGAGAGCATTGTAAATGCAGTGCTTGATAATACAAATTTAGAGTTGCTCTCGTCTGAAAGTGGTTCATTCACCATTACTGCATCAGTTACAGGAGGTCACCTGATAAATTATCAGTGGCAGGAGAGTCCTGACGGCGGGGTAACGTGGTTTAATGTTCCTGACGTCCCACCTTACTCTGGTGGATCAACAAATGTGTTGACTCTATCAAGTCCTGATGAGAGTTTGGACGGATATAAGTACAGGGTCATTCTCTCACTTCCATCATATGTTTGTGCTGAGATACCGATTAACTTAAATACAGAGATAAAAGTTTACAACGACAACGATAAAGACGGTGTCAGAGATTCCAAGGATAACGACGATGATAACGATGGAATTTTAGATAGTTACGAGGGAAATGAAGATCTTGACCAGGATGGAATTCCAAACTGGTTTGACCTAGATTCTGATGGTGATGGGTGTCTTGATGTTATAGAAGCTGGATTTCTTGATCAGAATGCTGACGGTAGACTTGGTCCTGAGGATACATTGCATGTCGATACACTCAATAGTAGCGGACAATCAACAATAGACAGTAATAATGGCCGAGTATTAAATCATGGAGGTAACACAATTCCAAACGATCTTGATAATAACGGTGTTTACGACTTTTTAGAGGAAGGTTCACCAATTACCAATATTACATGTCCAGACTCTGTAATCGTAGCAGAGGGTGGAGCAGCTTCTTTTCTCGCTAATGCAAGCGTGAATGCGGGTGAGGTCAGGTATCAGTGGGAGATTAGTAAAGACAATGGAAATAGTTGGAACGATATCGTTGAGCCTGCTCTAGCAATTGTTGGTTTAGGAAATGCATACAGAGAACCTGGAAGTGAGGGTAGTCCAAAGTTTATTGAGTTAATAGCAACAAACGATATCGACGACCTATCAAGGTACCGATTATATAGTTATAATAATGGTAATAGCGGGTATTCATATATTTTCTCTTCTTTAAGTGGGTCATTAAAAAAAGGACAAATGATTCTTTTGTATAGAAATAGTGCTAACCATTTCAGTGATTATTTTGGTATTCAAGTATCGGAGTATGACATGGCAATTGACGGCTCATCTTTACTCGATAATTTACGTGGAGGAGACGACGTCGTTGAACTTGTTTATGCAGATAATGACGGAAACCCGAACTGGAATTACAATACGACGGATGTTGTAGATGCAGTTGGTGCTAGAGGACAGGGTGGAATCGATACCCCATGGAATTACAGTTTAGGGTGGATAAAGAGAAAAAATGGAAAATCAATAAATAAAACTTTTAAACTATCTGATTGGACTCTTTGTAAAGGTTGTTTTGGTGCCTCTTACACCCACGCAGAAGCCACAACACCGTACGATATCAATAATAGATTAATAAATCTTGGAGGTATGGGAGCCAATTCTAACACCCTTGAACTTACCAATATCTCTTATGACGAGTACAACGGAGCTCTTGTCAGAGCCAAGGTTTCTAATCCTGGATACGTTTGTCAGGTAGATACTGTATCCTGTGAAGCAAGAATTAATGTAGTGCCTTTCGATACTGACGGAGATGGTGTTCCTGACAAGGATGACCTCGATGATGACAACGATGGAATATTAGATGTCACGGAAGGTGGAGAATTTTTGGATACGGATGGTGATGAGATACCTAACAGAATAGATTATGATTCTGATAACGATGGGTGTCTAGACGTCAAGGAGGCAGGATTTGAGGATCCTGACCTGAATGGACAGGTAGGAAACGGTACGCCAAGCGTAGACCCACAGGGTAGAATTTTAGGTCATCTCTACACGAGTCCTTTAGACAACGATAATAATTTAACAGCTGACTTTCTTCAGTACAGCCAAAACGTAATAATAGATCAACAACCTATTGATTTGATAAGACAAGGAGGTGATGACGCCGAATTTTATGTGACAGTTACAGGAGAAACAGTTCTTGAATACCTGTGGCAGGTAAGTGATGATTCAGTTAATTGGAGTGATTTATTTGTTGGTGGGTACTATGCAGAGGTGGATTCAGATACTCTAAAGATTTTAAATACGGATGAGAATTTAGACGGTAAATATTACAGAGTTAAAATAATAACTCCATCACTCATATGTTCTGATCCGGTATTTTCTTATGCCGCCCAACTCACAGCAAAAGAAGATTCTGACGGGGATGGGATAATAAATGAAGATGATTTCGACTCCGATAACGATGGAATATTAAATGAGTACGAGGGCGTTAGCACAAATCTCGATACCGATGGTGACGGAATTCCAGACTTCCTTGATCTTGACTCAGATAACGACGGCTGCTTTGATGTTGTGGAAGCAGGACATAGCGACCCTGATAACGATGGTATTCCTGGAATAGGTCCCCCAGAAATTGAACCATTTATTGGTACCGTTAAAGATCACAATTACGGACTTCCTGATAATAAGTACGATGCTGATGGAACAGGTATTGGTAAACCTCAAGGAGAAGGTTATGATTTCAGAGAACCCGGTGGGCCTGTTACTTCGGTGTCTCACCCACTAACGGTAGAGACTTCTGAAGGAAAGACTGCAATATTTAACGCAGACGGAAATGGAATTTCTCCTGTTGCTTTTCAGTGGCAGGTGAGTTCAGATAATGGTGCAACTTGGTTAAATGTTCCAAGCAGTCCACCATATACTGGTAGTGACTCAACTACACTAATCATATCTCCAGTTTCTACCTCTCTAAACAGTAACTTTTACAGAGCTGTTGTGAGTACCCCAGGATTTGCTTGTGGTGCTGATATGATTACAGAACAAGCAAAATTATTAGCCTTACCAGATAATGATCGCGACGGTATTCAGGATTTAATAGACTTAGATGATGACAACGACGGAATTTTAGATGTACACGAATTTATTGATGATTTTGATGGCGACGGAGTATTCAATAGGTATGATCTAGATTCTGATAACGACGGATGTTTCGACGTCACAGAGGCTGGTTTAAACGACGGAGACGGGGACGGAATTTTAGGTGATTCCGTAGATATAGGAGGTGGAATAAAAGTCCCTGCATTAGTTGATGATTTTGGTCGTGTAACATCTGGTGGTGCTTCACATTACAATGGTACTGAGCCTGACGACCTTGACGATAACGATGTTTACGACTTTTTAGAGGTTGGGTCTCAAGTTGAGATTGACAATCAACCAGAGGTGAGTTATACGGTATCTGAGTTTGACGATCTTAACATAATTGTTGAGGCCTCAGCTAGCGGAAATATTTCATACCAGTGGCAAGTTAGTGATGCTTGTGATGGGACATGGGTAGATATTCCAGAGTCTCCTAGTCTTATTATTACTGGGGTTTTAAGTAATAGAAGTGGAACATATGAGCTTATAGAGCTATATGCTGTAAAAGATATTGATAACCTAAGCGATTATGGCCTTAGTGTGAGTAGTGGAGATGCTGCGTCAGGAGTTTCCTTTGATAACAAGTCTCTTCAGGCAGGTCAGTATTACATGTTATATGCTAGTGGAGATGCAGGCTGGACTAATTTTTTCAGTGATGAATCAACATCATCATACAAATCCCAACAACTAAATGTTGTTGGAAATTTATACGATCAGTCTTATAATATTAAACTTTGGAAAGGATCTCAACACATTGATTCTTATGGAAATTCAAGTGAATCATCTAACGGTAAACCATGGGATTTAAATCAAGGTTGGGCTTACAGAAAAAATGGTAGGGGTGCTTCGACAACTTTCAGTCTTGATGACTGGAATATAAGGATTGACGAATTTAAAGATATTGGTGGAAGTGCAATAAATGGTAATGATATAGCCCAAAACTCTTATCCATTATTTAAATTTTCAAGTCCTCAGCAGTATATTGGAACAAGAAACGATACCCTTACCATATCGAAAGTTCCTCTATCATTTGATAATTTTCACTACAGAGTGATTGTCGAAACACCAGCATTCAAGTGTGATACGATGGTTGTATCGAGCTGTGCTTTCATAGATGTTGAGCCAATGACCGATACGGATAATGATGGCGTACCAGATTATGTTGATTTAGACTCTGACAACGACGGTATTTTTGATGAAGTCGAAGGATGCTTAGTTGATACCGATGGAGACGGGCTTGTTAACTGTTTAGATCCTGATTCCGATGGTGACGGATGTCCTGACGTTATAGAAGCAGGATTTACTGATGATGATGGAGATAATTTCCTCGGACCAGATCCAGCATTTGTAGATGTTAATGGGGTTATAACGAGTGCTACGGATGGGTATTCCACTCCCGATGACAACGATAATAACGGAGTGTCAGATTATCTAGAAGAAGGAGCACAGCCAACAGTAATTACTGATCCATCAACAGTAGATGTTGAGGTTATGACAGATACAACCTTTATTGGAACAGGAACTGCGCCAGGTGTTATAACAAAAAGGTGGCAACAAAGTGATGACAATGCTGCCACATTCAGAACTTTAGAAAATACTCCAGATCTATTCATTACCGGAGTCATGGAGGGGAATAGATCTGGATCAAGACCTCACGTGATTGAGTTTAAGGCATTGAAAGAAGTTCAGGACGTTAGATCATACAGAATTCATGTCTTTAAGGATGATAATAATGGTGATGGCGTGACTGATTTTAGAGATAATCCTGTAACAATCAATTTTAGTAACAACCCAGTATTAATACCACAAGATTCATTCTTCTACGCTGTTGACTACACATCACTAGCTGAACCATATCTTGCTGGTAGTGGTGACAGTTTGGACTTTGATTTAAATACAGAGAGATTTCATAGTTTAAGTTTAGCTAATCAAATGAATGGAATTTATTCATTTGGTTTATCAAAATTTGATTCAGCAACCTCTGATTATAAGCTTGTTGATTATGTTGAGTCATCAGGTTCGGAAAACTACAATCTTGGATGGAAATACAGAAAAGATACTTCACAAATATATTCTGATTACTACAAGCCTGAGGATTGGACAACAAAATCTAACGTTTTAAGTGGTAAGGTTACTAATGTTCTTGCTGGTACGGATCGTTTCCCTATCAAATCTTATAGTAAACCTGTAACTATTTCAGGAGTATCCTCTGATACCCTAAGAATTGAAAATATTCCTTTCTCGATGGATGGGTATAAGTATAACCTAGAAATGATTACGTTAGGTTTTGCTTGTGATGTTAACGTATTTACTGATGTATCAGAGCTTAAGGTATTTATTCCTGATTCAGATGGTGATAAAAAACCTGATAATGTTGACCTTGACTCTGACAACGACGGTATCTTAAATTCTGATGAAGGTGATGAGGATATTGATGGTGATGGAATCCCTAATTATTTAGATCCTGATTCAGATGGTGATGGATGTCCTGACGTAATAGAAGCAGGGTTTACAGATCCAGATGATGACTATTACTTAGGAGTTTCTCCAGTCACAACAGATGACGACGGTTTAGTAACTGGTCAGGGAGGATATACAACCCCACCTGCCTTGGATCTAGATGCTAACGGAGTACCGGATTATAAGGAAAAAGGATCAGATGTTACGTTGACTAGAAGTCCAAATAATCTAGTCCTAGTTGAGGAAAACATCAAGTTATTTGTCGAAGCCAGTTCTTTGTCCCAGATATTCTATCAGTGGCAGTACTTGCAAGACACCACCACAACAAACTGGGAGGATATACTTGACGGTGGTGATTTTTCAGATGTATCTACAGATACACTGCGTGTTAATAATATTTCCGCATACTCTGATCACTGGTTTAGGGTTGTGATGACAGCTCCAGGATATGCTTGCGCTGATACAGTATTTTCTGATAATGCTAAAATATTAAACACAGATGATTGGGACAATGACAATATCCTCGATGTTTTTGATATAGATGACGACAACGACGGGATAAAAGATGTTGATGAGGGTGAGGGAGAAAATAGAGATACAGATAATGATGGAATTCCTGATTACTTGGACAACGACTCAGATAACGACGGCTGTTTTGATGTTATCGAGGCAGGTTATGTAGATGAGGATAACGACGGATACCTTGGTATCTCTCCAGTAACAGTGACTGGCCTTGGTACGGTCATTTATGATCCCCCTGGATATACAGGAGAAGATGATCTGGATGATAATGGAGTCCTTGATTTTATTGAGTTTGGCTCTCAGGCTGTTGCTGACATAGCACCTGTAAACGATACTATAGAAGCAGGTCAAAACGCATCATTTAATGCCACCTTTACTGCAGATGGATCAATGGTATATACCTGGCAGATTAGTTCAGATTATGGTGTTACCTGGAGTGATGTGATTGATACAGTCGTTGTGGGCTCTGATAGTACGTTTTTTAGTGGATTAAATACAACAACACTAAACGTTGAAAACGTAACATATGAAATGCACGATTATCAGGTAAGACTTGTTGCAAGCACACCATCTTTTAAGTGTGGCCTGGATCTACCATCTGTTCCAGCAAGTATTAAGATTGCTGGTGATAACGACCAGGATGGAATTATTGATGCCATTGACTTGGATGATGACAACGATGGAATTCTAGACACAGATGAAGGAGGTGGTGATATTGACGGTGATGGAATACCAAATTGGTTTGATCTAGATTCTGATGGGGATTTCTGTTCTGATACCGAGGAGGCTGGTTTTGAAGATCCTGATGGCGATCGAATATTATGCTCAAGTCCTGTAAGAGTGGATGGATTGGGTAAAGTTATATGTATTGATGATAGTAGCTGTGATGCTGATCCAATGAATAACATGGATTGGTATACATATAGCGATGCTTTCTTATCGAATGATGGAAATCCAGATCCTAATATGCTAAAAGAATATTATGTGATAACAGATAGAAATGATTGGTACGAGTATGGATCTGTATTTAGGACGGGTGGAGCTAATTCAGGCAGGATTGACTTAAGTAAGGATTTTTATATTAGTTCAGAGCTCTATTTTGGTGGTAACGATAACGGAAAAGCTGGAATTGGATTTAGTCTTGCAGAAAATAATAATCGGATGAGTGGAGTTTATCGTTGGAATAGTCTGCAAATGGCTTATAATAATGCTCTATCAATTGAATTTGGAACTAACAAGTCTGGAACATGGGATCCTATCAACGATCATGTTTCTCTTCACATAAATGGAAACAATTTAAGTGGAACAGATGTTTTAGGAGTAACACAAAATAAACCTTTAACTCTTTTTTATGAACACTACATGTTTCCAATTCAAACCGTTGAGCTTCCAAATATCGAAGATGGAAATTGGAAAAAGTTTGAGTTCATTTGGAACGCAACTGACAAAACTGTGAGTGTAGATTTTGAGGGAGTAAGGGTTTTATCATACACGGTAGATCTTATCAATGATGTGATGGATGGTCAGAATTTAGTATACTTTGGTTTTACATCTGATAGTTATAATACTTATACTGAACACAGGGCAACCTTTGAAACGATATGTGAGGGTCAAAGTGGAGAGTCTTTCTTTAAGGGTTATAAGACTCCAAATGACCTAAACGAAGATGGAATCCCTGATTACAAGCAGTTAGGTGATATTCCTATATTCTCTGACACCTACGAAGACGATGAGGTGGTTATAATTGAAGAAGGTAGAGATACCACCTTTACTGCAACAGTAAATTATAGTGGTGTGGGTGATGTTGTGTGGCAGATGTGTAACACCGACGACTGTAGTTCATGTACAACTATTGAAGAGTCTCCGGGACTTATGCTTACAGGTATATTTAGGGGAGATATTGGTCCTGGATTAGAACCATCTTCAATCGAGGTGTATGCACTTGAAGATATTGCTGACCTCAGTGTATATGGTATCGAAATAACAAGAAATGGTAATGAGTCAGATGGAAAAGATTTCTCCCTAGCATCAGTTTCTCTTGATTCAGGAAAGTTTTATACAATTTCATCAAGCGATTTTTATCAAAACACTTGGTTTAGTAGTACCCCGAATCAAGAGAGTCCTCTGAGTAGCTTTACTGGTGATGAGGCAATAGTTTTATATAAGAATGACGATATAATTGATCTATACGGTGTACCAGGCGTGGATGGTTCGGGTCAACCGTGGGAGTATACTCTTGGTTGGGCATACAGAAAAGACGGTAGGATATATTCCTCGCAGTTTAATGTGAACGACTGGACTACGTGTAGGAGTTGTACTTCTGGATTTATATTTAATGAACAAATGGATAACCCATTCCCGTATCGTTCCTTTGCTGGGGCTCCAACGTTTACTGATGTTAACTCTGATGTGCTTAAACTAAGGAATGCAACTGCATCTCTAGATGGTACAAGAATAAGAAGGGCTGTCCTTGACCCAGCGTATTTCTGTACACCAGAATCTGGTGGTGATTGTATTAGGGTTGGTATATTCCTAGATAACGACAACGATGGAATTGTTGATGAAATTGATCTTGACGATGATAACGACGGAATTTTAGATTCTATTGAAACAGATCTTGATATTGATAACGACGGAATTCCAAATCGATTTGACCTGGACTCTGATAACGACGGCTGTTTTGATGTTGTAGAGGCAGGGTTCACAGACGGTGACGATGATGGAATACTTGGAAACTCTCCTGAAACTGTTGATGATTTGGGTCTTGTAACTTCAGGAGTTGATGGCTACACCGAGCCAAATGATAACGATAATTCTGGAGGGTTTGATTTCCTTGAGTTTGGATCAGTAGCAGTATTGGTAAGAAGTCCAGACAGCATTCAAAATACCGCTGGCGCAGACGCATTTTTTGTTGCAAAAGGAACAGCTCAGGGAGGGTCAATGAACTACTACCCGTTCAATAAAGATAATTGGGTCACAAGAGGCAATACTTATTCTACTGGTGACTATTATCGTCTTAACTATCGCTATGGATATAATCACAAGAGTCAGCTCTGGAACAGGAAAAGAATAAGAATTGATAGAGACTTTATTATCTCTTCTGAGTTATATTTTGGTAGTAACTATGATGGTGGACACGGAATGGCATTGGTATTACAAAACGAACCAATAGGAGTTCTTGCAGGAGGAGCTAATGGGCAAAGCCTTGGGTGGGATGACCTTGATATTGATAATGCCCTAGCAATTGAGTTTGACACGTATGGCGAAGATGAGGTAAGGATAGTATCAAGAAAAAATGGAACAAGTATAACGATAGCAGTTACTAAACTATCTTATGATATTGAGGACAATAAAAAAAGATTGATAAACGTGTCATGGGAAGAAGACACAAAAATTATCACTGTATCAATAGATGGTACCGACGTAATAACATCAACGATAGATATTGAAACTTCAATATTCGCTTCAGAGATGACATATTTTGGATTTACCGGTTCTACTGGAGGTAGTCAGGTACAAACTAATGAGCAGCGTGTACATAATATTGCGGTGACTGGAATATTAGAAGGTGATGAGAGTGGTAACGTAATATTTGAGTGGCAGTACAGCGCAGATTCTGCTGCAACGTGGACAGATATTACTGAAGACGATTCACTCACCTTCTCAGGAATAAATAACGATACCCTTCTCATCCCAGATGTAGGTGAGTCATTTGACGGGTATGTTTTCAGAGCAAAAGTTAGAAATCCTGCATTTGCATGTGACCCAGGAGTCTTCTCTCAGTTTGGTATGATAACTATACTTCCTGATAACGATAAGGACGGTATCCCTGACGACGATGATGTAGATGATGACAACGATGGTATATTAGATATAAGAGAGGATACTACAGATTTAGATGGTGACGGTATTCCAAATCACTTCGATCCTGATTCTGATGGAGATGGATGCTTTGATGTTATAGAAGCAGGCTTTGACGATAATGATTTCTACTACGATCCGTATGAGGCTAGAAATGAAACCGTAACCTGGTATCAATGGGAAAATAACCAGCCTGATAACAGCGGTAACAATGAGCATTTTGGTATATTGGCTGGCAATGGATATAATGATGTAAATAGTAATCTTAATAGACGCTACCTCATGGAAATTTCTGAACCTCATTCAGCTACAACTGAGGGCTGGGATAACCTTTATGATTATGTTGGTGAATATAATAATCATTCTTATTACAGATCTAAGTCTTCTAATCATAATTGGAATGAATCAAGAGCATTAGCAGAGGCATTTCCTGGTGGATACCTAGCTGTTATATCAACACAAGAAGAATATAATTATATTAAGTCAAGAGACGGTTCACAAATGTTTATTGGGCTATATCAAGACACAGGATCAGGTAGTTACTCTGCTGATCTTTCTGAACCTTCTGGCGAGTGGGTATGGGTTCCTTCTGTGTCAAGAAAGAGGATTGATGATCCTGACGGTATACTAGGAAATAGTCCAGTAACCGTTAATTTTGAAGGAAGAGTGGTAAAAAGTAATGACAATACCACATCAAAAGCATATTTTACTCCAAAAGATGGGGATAGCAACGGTTCTCATGATTATAGAGAATTTGGCTCTGCAGCAGTCATTACTTCTGAACCTCTTGAGTCTAGAGTCGAAGAAAATGATACTATCATACTCGGGTCCGTTGTAGATGTCATTGGAACAGCACTGTACCAGTGGGAAGAGAGTAGGGATTCAGGTAGTGTTTGGATTCCTTTACCTGCCTTTCCACCTTATGAGGGCGTAAACACAGATACTCTAAAAATTCTAGGGGCACCGCTAGGAATGAATGGGTACCGGTACAGAATGGTAGTTTCAACTCCATCTTATGCTTGTGGGTCGAACGATACTACAAGAATAGCTACTATAGGTGTTTCAAATGACTTTGATGAGGATGGTATCCCTAACTCGATTGATATTGATGATGACAACGACGGTATAGTTGATACTTTAGAGGTTATTGAGGAAGAGAACGACGGCGATTACGATAACGACGGTATTCCAAACCATTTCGATTTGGATTCTGATGATGACGGGTGTTCAGACGTATTGGAGGCAGGCTTCTCAGATCCGGATGGAGATGGAATACTATGTTCAAGTCCAGTTACAGTAAATGCTGTGGGTCAGGTTATTGGTTGCACCGGCTCAACGTGTTCATCTCTTGACGTGAGTGAATACGATATGGTGACTGATGCTCAATTTATTGTATCCGATAGCTCATATCAGCTCACAAATGCATCAATGAACCAGCAGGGACTGGTGTGGTCAAAATCTACCGTTGATTTATCCTATGACTTTAATTTAAAGACACAAATGAGGTTTGGAGATGATAATGATGGAGGTAACGGTATCGCATTTATTTTACAAAATATTTCCTCTGCCGTGCAATCCTCAGGAACATCAGATTTAGGATATACTGGCCTGTCACCTTCTGTAGCTGTTGAGTTTGATACTTATTTTAATGATGCTACATATGATATTGTTGATGATCATGCCGGTCTAGTATATAACGGAGCTGCACAAACGACTAATGAGAGAATATTTGGTCTAGGAGACATTGAAGATAGTTTATATCATGACGTTGAATTTATATGGGATTCTGGGTCAAAGAACCTTTCTGTGACATTTGACGGTTCAGAGGTAATTAACATGACAAAAGATTTTGTTGCAGATATTTTTGGATCAGATCCAAATGTATACTTTGGGTTTAGCTCAACCACTGCAAATGTATACAACGAGCATAGCGTCAGAATCGTTGAGATTTGCTCAGGTTCAGTTCCTACGTACAGCCCACTAGATGGATATACGACACCTCTAGATGCAGATGGATCTGGTACAGTAGATTTTAAAGAAGTTGATGACTACACAATGTCTTTTGATATTCAGCCATCAAACATTGAAATCCCAGACAAATCTGATGCTTACATGTTTACAAAAGTGAATTCTAGTGATAGCCTCAGTTATCAGTGGCAAAGATCAGACGATGGAGTTCAGTGGTATAATATATCTGACGACACAATCTATCTTGATAGAGGAGAAGGAATATTTGACTCCTTAATATTTATTGGAACTAACAGTGATACTCTGTTTATATATAATATGGATAGTATTGTTGACTCAACCTTCTACAGGGTATTAGTAGATATCCCTTTAAGCCCATGCGCTGTAGAAACACCATCGAGCGTATCACTTCTTCAAATTGTTAATGATATTGATCTTGATAACGATGGCATATCAAATGACGAGGAGGGCTACGGAGACGATGATGGAGATGGAATACCTAATTATTTAGATTTAGACTCCGATAACGATGGTATCCCTGATGTTATTGAAGGTGGAGACGGAGACCTCGACACGAATGGTGATGGTGTGATAGATATATTGGATGTAGGCTTTACTGATATTGATGGAGATGGAATGGCCGATGATAGCGAGAATACCCCTCAGCCAGATACTGACGGTGATGGAAATCCGGACTACCTCGATATTGATTCTGATAACGACGGTATCTTCGATGTTGATGAGGGTGGAGACGGAGACTTAGATACAAATAACGATGGCGTTATTGATTCTAATGACACTGGGTTTACGGATAACGATGGTGACGGTATGGACGACGATAGCGAGAATACCCCTCAGCCAGATACTGACGGTGATGGAAATCCAGACTACCTTGATATTGATTCTGATAATGATGGCATCTTCGATGTTGATGAGGGTGGAGACGGAGACTTAGACACAAATGACGATGGTGTTATTGACGCTAACGATATAGGATACACAGATAACGATGGCGATGGTATGGACGACGATAGCGAGAACACAACCCAGCCAGATTCAGATGGAGATGGAAATCCTAATTACCTTGACATAGACTCCGATAATGATGGCATCTTCGATGTTGATGAGGGTGGAGACGGAGACCTTGACACAAATAACGATGGCGTTATTGATGTAAACGATACAGGATATACGGATAACGATGGAGACGGTATGGATGACGACTCTGAGATTACTCCTATCACTGAAACAGATGGAGATAATCTACCAGATTACCTTGATATTGACTCTGATAACGACGGCATATTTGATGTAGATGAAGGTGGAGACGGTGACCTTGACACAAACAACGACGGTGTTATCGATTCTAATGATACCGGATATACGGATAACGATGGCGATGGCATGGACGATGATAGTGAGTTAACACCTGTCGAGGACTTTGATGGGGATGGAACTCCAGATTATCAAGATATTGATTCTGATAACGACGGCATCTTCGATGTTGATGAGGGTGGAGACGGATACTTAGACACAAATAACGATGGCGTTATTGACGTTAATGATATAGGATACACAGATAGCGATAATGATGGCATGGACGATGATAGTGAGTTAACACCTGTCGAGGACTTTGATGGAGATGGAAGTCCAGATTACAAAGACATTGATTCTGATAACGACGGTATCTTCGATGTTGACGAGGGTGGAGACGGTGACTTAGACACAAATGACGATGGAGTCATTGATTCTAATGATACCGGATATACGGATAACGATGGCGATGGCATGGATGATGATAGTGAGTTAACACCTGTCGAAGACTTTGATGGTGACGGTCTACCAAATTATCTAGACATAGACTCTGATAACGACGGTATCTTTGATATTGATGAGGGTGGAGACGGTGACTTGGATACAAATAACGATGGTGTAATTGATGTTAACGACACTGGATACACTGATAACGATGGTGACGGAATGGATGATGATAGTGAGTTAACACCTGTTGAGGACTTTGATGGTGACGGTCTATCAAATTATCTAGACATAGACTCTGATAACGACGGTATCTTTGATGTTGATGAGGGTGGAGACGGAGACCTTGACACAAATGATGATGGTGTTATAGATTCCAACGATAATGGTTTCACAGATAACGATAATGATGGCATGGATGACGATAGTGAGTTAACACCTGTTGAGGACTTTGATGGAGATGGAAATCCTGATTACCTTGATATTGATTCTGATAACGACGGTATCTTTGATGTTGACGAGGGTGGAGACGGAGACCTTGACACAAATAACGATGGTGTTATAGATTCCAACGATAATGGGTTCACAGATAATGATGGTGACGGAATGGACGACGATAGCGAGAACACATCACAACCAGATTCAGACGGCGATGGAAACCTTGATTATCTTGATATTGACTCTGATAACGACGGAATATTTGATGTGGATGAAGGTGGAGATGGTGTCCTTGATACTAACGGTGACGGTGTTATTGATGGTAACGATTCTGGATTTACTGATGATGATGGAGATGGAATGGATGACGATAGTGAGTTGACTACAGTAGTAGATTCTGACGGAGATGGTCTATCAAATTACCTAGACATAGACTCTGATAACGATGGTATCTTCGATGTTGACGAGGGTGGAGACGGAGACATTGACACAAATAACGATGGTGTTATCGATTCCAATGATACCGGTTATACAGATAATGATGGTGACGGTATGGATGATGATGCTGAATTAACTCTTGTTACTGAGACTGATAACGATAATTACCCTGATTATATTGATATAGATGCTGATAATGATGGTATTTTTGATGTTGATGAGGGTGGAGACGGAAATCTTGACACGAATGATGACGGAGTAATCGATGGAAATGATATCAGATTCAGTGACAACGATGGTGATGGAATGGATGACGATAGTGAGTTATCACCTATCCTTGACACAGACGGTGATAATGTGCTAGACTACCAGGACTTAGACTCTGATAATGATGGTATATTTGATGTTATTGAAGGTGGAGATGGAATCGATCTAGATATTGATGGTGATTCTGATTATAGTGACTTAGATACTAATGAAGACGGTATGATTGATTCTAATGATGATGGATATGTAGACAGCGATGGCGACGGTATGGACGACAGGTCTGAATCAACTAACAACCTAAATTCTGATGCTGACGAGACTCAAAATGATCAGATACCAAACTACATAGATTTAGATAGTGATGATGATGGATGTTTTGATGTTGCCGAGGCAGGATATATTGATGTTGATGAAAATGGTATTTTAGGAGAAGGTGCACCAACTGTGAATGGCTATGGAATGGTAATTACAGACGATGATGACGGATATACTCATCCTCTGGATTCTGATGAAAATGGAATATTAGATTGTTATGATCCAACGGAAGTAACAATTACTATTAACTCCCAACCACAATACGCAGGTGAAATATTCCAAGGTGAGGACGTGACATATTTTGTTGATGTTAGCTCGAACGGTAATGTATTACCTGATTACCAGTGGCAAATGGGAATTGTGTCTGCTGACGAAAGTGACACAACTTGGAGTGATATTGCAGAAAACTCTCAATTTGTAGGAGTAAACACCCCTTCACTAACAATTAATACTGTAGACTACATTAACTTTGATAATACTCAGTACAGGGTAATTATAACTACCAGAGGATATGTCTGTGCATCAACAGTATCTGATCCTGTAAATCTAAATGTTAGCATAAGAGAGTTACACATACCAGAAGGATTTTCTCCAAATTCAGACGGGGTTAACGACTCGTGGTTCATTACAGGAATAGATTTCTATCCAAATAATAAAGTTCTGATATATAACAGGTGGGAAATAAAAGTCTGGGAGAAGGATGGATATGAAAATGAAAACCCTGAAAAGTATTTTGATGGTATTTCAAATTATGGTATGAGTAATGGAAAACTGCTTCCTGAAACAGTTTACTTCTATCTAGTTGATCTTGGTGCTACAGATATTGATGATAATCCTGTCCCAGAGTCAAATAGATATAGAAAAGGATTTGTTTATATTAGAAGAGATATTGAATAATAAAGAATGAATACAATTAAAAAATATATATTATTTATTTTCATGTGTATTTCCTCATTCACTGGAAAATCACAACAAGATGCCTTATTTAGCCATTACATGTTCAATACTCAATCCGTAAACCCAGGTTATGTTGGATCTAGGGAAGTATTAAGTATTCTTTCGGTAATCAGGTCACAATGGGTAAGTTTTGATGGTGCTCCTAGTACTCAGACATTATCTGTAAACTCTCCACTTTATGATGACCAGATTGGATTTGGCTTAACCCTATTGAATGATAAGATAGGACCCATTAAATCTACTATATTTTCAATTGATTTAGCATATCATTTACAGGTTACCCAAAGTGGTCATAAACTTTCATTTGGACTAAAAGGTGGTGGAAATGCATTTCGATCTGATTTTTCTACATTAGACTTAGATCCAGGAACTCCTGACGCTGTCGATTTATCCTTTAGTAGAGATGTGAGAAGTAAGTTTCTTCCAAACTTTGGGTTTGGATTATATTACAACACCACAAAGTGGTACGCTGGAATATCTATTCCTAGTATGCTGGAGAAGGAATTTAATAATTCTCAGAGACACTTCTTTGCTATAGGTGGAGCAATATTTGATGTGTCACCAGACATAAAAGTGAGACCTAGCATGTACCTGAAAGCCACAAAAAATTCTCCTGCTACACTTGATTTTAGTGGTTATGCAGTTTTCAGAGATTTTTTCTGGGTTGGAGGAATGTTCAGAACAGCTCTAGGAAGAATTATTCCTCTAGGTAAAGTTGGTGGAGGAATTGGTTTTATGGGAGGCATCAATATAAATGAAAACTTTGCGGTTGGATATTCATATGATTATTCTATAGGAAATACGACGTTTAAGTACAATGGGGGAAGTCACGAAATACTATTAAGATATGATTTTATATTCAAGAAAAAAGATGTTGTTAAATCGCCTAGATACTTTTAAATATGTTTAGAATTTTAATTATAATTTTATTTTTTACAAATATTTCTCTTGCCCAGGAGGTAAGTAACAAAAAAAGTAGATTCCCTCTTTTTGAATTAAATAAAGGTGGTGATAGAACAAAAAATGTAAACTGGGGAAATTATCACTACGAAAATGAATCCTATATAAAAGCAATTACAAGGTTCATTAAGGTTCAAAATCCAGAGGTTGATATACAAAGAAAAATTGCAAAATCGTTTATGGCTTTAGATTCTGTTGAGAAATCAATAAGTTATTTTGAAGGTATTATAAATCTTGATGAGGGTGTTGAGGCTGAAGATTTCTTAAATTTAGCTTTCCTTCAGGATAAAATGGGTCTGTACAGTGAAGCTATAAAAAACAGAAGAAAATATTCTAGACAGCAGGCAAGAGAGGTTAGAGTTTCATTATTTGAGACAGATAGAGACTATTATCAAAAGCTTTTAAATAACATAAGCAAGTACACTCTGAAAAATCTAGAGACTAACTCTGAGCTTTCTGATTTTGGTGGTTATACTACTCGTGGAAACGATGACGAAGTAACTATGGTTTTTGCATCCTCAGGAATAATAAATACAGGAAAATTAAGTAGGAGTAGATTCATAAGACCTGAGAGACCAACATTTAATTTATTCCTTTCAGAGTTTGATATAGATTCTATAAGTTCATCCAACGCTAGTTTAGTGGGTGGATCAGAGATGAATACTGCTTTTCAAGATGGACCTGCAATAATTACTGATGATAAGGTAGTTTATTTTACTAGATCTGGTACTAGATCTGGAAAAGATGCCGCATTACACCTTAATATATACTCTGCTTTGCTTGATGATAATATGCTTACAAAGGTAAGAAATGTTCCTTTTAATGATGACGAATACTCAGTAATGCACCCATCATTAACTGAAAATGGTGATAGGTTATACTTTTCTTCAAATATGCCTGGTGGTTTAGGTGGATTTGATTTGTATTACGTAGATATTGATAGAGATGATAAGTCTTCAGCCCCAGTAAATCTAGGCCCTGGAATAAACACAGAGGGAAATGAGGTATTTCCATATATTTTTAAACAAAACGTATTGTTCTTTGCATCAAATTCTCATCCGGGTTTAGGTGGACTTGACGTTTTTATGACGACAAATACAGGAACAGAGGATCAAGAGGTTGTGAACATGGGAGTCCCTTTTAACTCCTCAGCAGATGATTTTTGCTTGTTTCTTGATCCAAAGTTAGAGTTTGGTACGATTTCTTCTAACAGAAAAGGAGGTAAAGGAGAAGACGATATATATTCTTTTAAAATTGATCTTCCTCCTCCATATGGTGTAGATGATTATTATACTATGGCACGAGGTGATACTCTTGTGCTTGGAGATTTAGGTGTTTTGATTAATGACGGAGAAGTTGTTGGAACCTCATACGATATCATTCAAGGTCTAGTCACCAGATCCACAATACTAGATGAAGCTCCTTACAAGGGAGACGTTGATTTTAATGCAAATGGTACATTTTCTTATGTAAATACTGATATTACTGCAGAATTAGATTCTTTCACTTACTTTGTTTCTAATGGTTCATCAGAAAGTGAGCCAATTAATGTAAGAATTAAGATAATTGATCCGACGGTGCCACTAGCTCAACAGGACATCATAACCTTTGCACCAGGAGATGTGGTAAGGATTAATCAGGACACATTACTCGCCAATGATTCTGACCCAGGCGGAGACCCTCTTGAGGCATTCATTATTGGTGATCCTAAGTATGGAGAAATTAACCTAACTGATGGAGGTGGATTTGAGTATATTCCAGATGACGAGATTCCTTTCACAACAGATACTGTATTTTACGTAGCTAGTGATGGTTTCCAGTCTGATACAAGTTTTGTTGTACTGAGTAAGCTTGCAGTTGGTGTAGACCTTGCAGATATCATTGAAATACAACCTATTTACTTTGATTTTGATAAGGCAAATATCAGATCTGATGCTGCAATTGAGCTTGATAAAATTGTTAAAGTATTGGAAGATTATCCGGGTATGGTTATTGAATTAGGATCGCACACAGATTGTAGGGGATCGGATGAATATAATCTTTACTTATCTGATAGGAGAGCCAAGTCTTCTGCTGCGTACATTCAAGAAAGGATAGACAATTCAGAAAGAATTTATGGTAAAGGATTTGGAGAGACTACACCTAATATATCTAGTACGAGTGGATGTGGAGGTCTTACAGAAGAAGAACATCAGTTGAACAGAAGAACTGAGTTCATCATTGTTGAGTTAGACGGAGCAAATACAAAGTAAATCATCCTAGATTGTTAGAGGGATTATCTAAAAGTATTTACAGTGTGGTTTTTTCATAATATAACTAAATAATTACGTTATAATTAGTGTGAGTGCTAATATGACGCAAGTAATATTTATATTTGTTCAGTGGAAAGTAATATGAGGTTATATTTTAAGCTATTGGCTTTCTTTATTATCGTCAGTTTCAGATCATTTTCAAATGATTGTGGTACTACTACTGTATCTTTAGGTACTGCTGATGGATCATTTACTAGTTGTGGTGGAGTTGCTGGAACTAATACTTTTAATAGTAATGTTTCGTGCGGTGGATGGACAAATGGCTTAATTACTGCGGATTCCTGGCATAGCCCTGTACCTTTAGGAACATCATCAAATCTTGCTGCAGGATTGCCTAGCTCTCCTGATGATTCTGTCTTTGCAGCAGTTGTTCAAGTTGATAATACTATAGAAACTTTTTACACAGATATTGAAAACCTTTCTATTGGAGAAAAATATACTGTAACATTTTATTATGCTAATGCTGGTAGTGATGATTTTAGTGGAGGAAAAACAATTCATCAACCAGCTGGTATTGATATTATATGGGGTACTGGTCCTGGCTCTGTTACACAAACTACTGATTTATTACCATTTTTGGGTTACGGTAACCAAGTCTGGGAAGAGACTTCCTTTGATTTTTTTGCTACTGCAACCACAGAAAGGCTTACGATTTCTTCAATTCAAAACCCAGGCCATGTAAGTTACATGGCAATAGACGGAATAAGGGTAACATTTATCGATAATTCAAATAGTCCTCCAGTAGCAGCTGACGACGGTAATGCACTAAATGAAGGATCCTCAGTAACCGGAAACGTGTTATTTAATGATACTGATCCTGAGAATGATCCATTAGATTTTCATGCCATAACTCAAATGCCAAGTCATGGGAATTTAACAATAAATTCTGATGGTGACTATACATACGAACACGATGGCACTGAAAATTTTTCAGATATTTTTACATATGTTGCAACTGACGGTGAGTGTTACGATACCGCAGATGTAGTTATTAGTATTGTACCAGTAAACGATCCTCCTGCTGTTGTTAAAGATACATTTTTTGTAAATGAGGGAGATACCTTAATTGTACTTCCTACCGATCCTAAACTCATTATCAATAACGATTTAGATCCCGATAACCCTACCAATCAGCTGAAAGTTAATTTGGAGATTCCACCACTATATCATAATGGGTCTTTTAGTTTCTCAGATAACAAAGGATCTTTCATCTATATCCACAATTGTAATGATGCAAATATGGATGTTATTCAGTATAGCTTGGAGGATAATGACACAGTATCAAAAACAATGGATTCGGTGATCATATTTATACTTAACGAGGCACCGATTGGTGAGAACGATAATTACAGCGTTCAAAATGCACAAACAATTACTGTAGACGAGACTGTTGGTCTTTTAATAAATGATGTTGATTCCAATGCATGTGATATCCTGAGGGTATCGCTAGTTCAGGCTCCTCAATTTCATATGGGCGTTTTCGATCTCGATACCAATGGGGTATTTATTTATACCCACGACGGCACACTAGATCCTACTCAAGATTATTTTGTATACCAGTTGTCAGACGGTGAAGATAATGCTATAGAAACAGATACTGTATTTATTACAATAATAAATTCTGGACCTAATACTCAGAGTTACACATACTTTGTGGATGAAGGGAAACAACTCGTCGTAGATTCTGCTCAAGGTGTCTTAAGTGCTTCTTCAAGTAACCTTGGTCTATCAATATCAGCAGAAATTCATCAATTACCACAACACGGTACGTTGCTTCCATCTAATGATGTAAGCGAAAATGGTTCATTTATCTACCAACATGATTGTACCGATAATCCTAATGAGGATTATTTCTTGTTTAAAGTAAAAGATTCATTGACATTTACCATTGACACAGTAAAAATTACTATTGAAAATGTTTGTCCTATTGGTCAAAATGATTTTTATACTGTTACTGAGGGACAAAGTATCAATATTAATAATTTAACTGGCGTGCTAGCAAATGATGTAGATGACAATTCATGTGATATATTATCAGTTAATCTTGTTACACCTCCACTTTATCATACTGGTGGATTTAGTTTAAATCCTGATGGATCCTTTACTTATTCTCATAACGACGCAGAAGAATTTGTTGACCAATTCTCTTACAGATTAAGTGACGGTGAGTGCACAGGAGCCGTTTATACAGTTATAATTAATGTGGATTCAGTTTCAGACAAACCGCCTGTTGTACAGGACGATAGTTATATTCCATGTATAGATGAAGGAGGAACACTTGATGTGGTTCTAGTAAATGATGGGGTATTAGCAAACGACAATGATCCCGATTTTAAGGATAGTGTATTAACAGCACACCTTGTGGATGATGTGTTAAACGGAACATTAATTTTTAACGAAGATGGTACTTTCACCTACACACACGACGGGGGAGAGGAGACAGTTGATTATTTTACGTACGTTGCTTTTGATGGAGATTTTTATAGTGTAGATACTGCAATGGTAACATTATGTATTAATCAAATAAATGACTGCCCAGTAGCAAACGACGATAGTTTTATTATTAATGAGGGTTTTGTTCTTGATTCCACAGTTGCCGTGAACGATACGGATGGAGATATAAATACTGATGATAATAACTATGTTTTATTGACTTTTCCTGCTGTCGGACAAATAGAAATGAGGTCAGATGGATCATTTGTTTACACATCTCCAACCCAAATTTCTGCTCCAGGACCAGAAATAGTTACTTTTCAGTATTTAATAACAGATCCTGACCCATCCACAGCCTGTTCTACTACAGCAGATGTAACCATAAGAATTAATTCAATTAATGATTGCCCAGTTGCTCTTGATGATACCATTACTGTGAATGCGTTAAGTAATGATATAGTACTTGTTAATTTGGTCGCAAATGACTATGATATAGATAATCCTTTAGACCTTAACAGCTTATTTATTGTAGATTCACCTCTATACGGAGATATTAATTTATATAATGATGGAACATTAACTTATGATTATCAAGGTTCTCCATCCAAAAGTGATAGCCTCACTTATGCCATTCAAGACTCAATAGGATGTATATCAAACTACGCTAAACTTCATATAAATATTGATAATATTCAGTTTCCAGATTATGAATTACCTACCTATTTTACTCCTAACTCTGATAAGTTCAATGACTTTTTTACAATAAAGTGTAAGAATATAAGTATTGAAAACGTTAAATTTGAAGTTAAAATAATGGATAGGTACCAGAGAATTGTTTATGAGTCTGTTCTCAATACTGAGAATTTATGGGACGGATCAAACCAAAAAACTGCTGGAGAAGCACCAAAAGGTGTGTATTTTTACGAAATTACACCTATTGAATATAATGATGTGAGAGCAAAACCTATTGTAGGAGTATTATTTTTAGACAGATGACAAAGAAGAATATATTATTAGTTTTTGGATTATTACTGTCAACATTTTCGTATTCTCAAGAATATATTGAAATGTTAAGAGCTGCTGATAATAACATACTTGTAAACCCCGCACTTGCAGGGATTGATGGCAGAAGTTCTATCACTCTTATGGATACACGATCAATTCGTGGATCTAGATTTAATTCAGCCTTAACTTATGCTGCTGCAAGCTTTAGGATGACAGATAATTTGATATATTGCCCCGCTCCAGGATATTTTTCTAATAATAGTGGCAGGAGAAGTTCTAAAAGAATAACTAATAACCACTTTCAAACAAGTATTGATTTATTAAATTATTCTAACGATATATTCAAAAGGTTATCGGCTGGTCTAGTCCTAGGGTATAGACAACAATTAAATAGACAAATGAATGTTATGTTTGCTATCAAAGGCTCTTTCTCTCAAGACAGGTTCAACCTTCTTGCGTGGGACACCTCAGATCCTTTATATCAAAACTGGGCATCTAATGGGTTCAAGCAATCGATTTTTGGTATCACTCCTGGTATTACATTATACACAAGAAATTTTTTAATAGGCCTTTCTACTAAAATAGGATTGGTTAGTGAAGAAAAGTTTAGTTACCAAGAAGGAAAGTTTGATCCTTTTGGAAATGCTACTATCGCCACACTCTCTTACGATTTCCCAGTGGGTTCTAGTTATCTTTCTGTAAGTGGAAATTATGTTCTAATAGATAATGAACCAAATTTTTATTCATTTGGCTTAAAAATTCCTTTATCTGAAAATATATCAATTATTGGTGGTTCAAGAGACTTAGTTGAAATATTTGGCGGTATTAGTATGAATTTTTATCAGAGAACATCTATTGAAATATTTATAAATAACTTTATTGGAGATAGTGTCAGAAATAATATTCCAATATACTCTATAAGATTAAAAGCATTTGATATTTTTTAGATTATAAACGTTTTTATTATAATCAATCTTTATATTTAATTCCTTAATGGAGAAAAGGAAAAATACGTATACTGAGGAGAGTATTAGGTCTTTAGATTGGAAACAACATATTCGAACTAGACCTGGAATGTATATTGGTAAGTTAGGTGATGGATCTGCCAAAGATGATGGAATATATGTTCTAATAAAAGAGGTAATAGACAATTCTATTGATGAACATCTGATGGGACATGGGAAGCAAATTAAAATTAAAGTTAAAGATCATTTGGTCGAAATTAGGGACTTTGGTAGAGGAATTCCTTTAGGTAAAGTTATTGACTGTGTCTCTAAAATTAATACTGGTGGAAAATATGACTCAGAGGCATTCCAAAAATCTGTAGGCTTGAACGGTGTAGGTCTTAAGGCAGTTAACGCATTGTCAAATAGATTTCAGATTATGTCCTACAGAGAAGGAGAAATTAAGCATGCTGAGTTTAAAAAAGGGGAAAACACATCAGATAATCCAGTAGCTAAAACAGATCAAAAGAATGGAACATTTGTCAGATTTGAACCTGATAATTCAATTTTTAAAAATTTCAATTACATACCTGAATACCTTGAAGATCAAATTTGGAATTACGCCTATCTAAACTCTGGTCTCACATTAAACTATAATGGAAAAAAATATCATTCCGAGAATGGCCTACTAGATTTATTGGAAAATAAAACAGATCAAGAATCCATTAGATACCCAATTATTCATTTTAAAGGCAATGATATTGAATGTGCAGTAACTCACACAAATAATTATGGAGAAGAATACTATTCCTTTGTTAATGGTCAGTATACAACACAGGGAGGTACACATCTTGCAGCGTTCAGAGAAGCGTTCGTGAAGACAATTAGAGATTTTTTTAAGAAAGATTACGATGCAACAGATATAAGAGCTAGTATTTCAGGTGCTGTGGCTATAAGGGTTCAAGAACCTGTGTTTGAGTCCCAAACAAAAACAAAACTTGGCTCTCTAAATATCAGCCCTAAGGGTCAAACAGTAAGAGCATTTGTAAATGAATTTGTAAAAAAAGAACTAGATAATTTTCTTCATAAAAATAATGAAACTGCACAGGCAATACAAAAGAGGATTATACAGTCTGAGCGGGAAAGAAAAGAAATTGCTGGGATAAAGAAGTTAGCTAATGAGAGAGCAAAAAAAGCTAAGCTACACAATAAAAAACTCAGAGACTGTAGGGTGCACTTAAACGATAAAAAAGGTGATGAAGAATTGAAAAATAATTCTATGATTTTTATTACTGAAGGAGATTCAGCAAGCGGTTCAATTACAAAGTCTAGAAATGTTCAGACGCAGGCAGTCTTCAGCTTAAGAGGTAAACCATTTAATTGTTTTGGTCATACGAAGAAGATTGTTTATGAAAATGAGGAATTTAATCTATTACAACACGCATTAAACATTGAGGACGGTCTGGAAGGACTTAGATATAAAAAAATCATCATTGCTACTGATGCAGATGTTGATGGAATGCATATTAGATTATTATTATTAACTTATTTCTTGCAGTTTTTTCCAGATCTTGTAAAGATGGGCCATGTCTATATCTTGGAAACTCCTCTTTTCAGGGTAAGAAATAAAAAGAAAACGATATACTGTTATGATGATAGTGAAAGAAATGCTGCTGTTATAGAGATCGGAAAAAATCCAGAGATAACAAGATTCAAAGGACTTGGTGAAATTTCTCCCTCTGAATTCAAAAACTTTATAGGAGATCAAATAAGGCTTGAGCCAATTATTTTAAATAAAAAATCAAAGATCCAAGATTTACTTACTTTTTACATGGGAAAAAATACTCCAGACAGACAAGAATTTATTATTGATAAATTAAGAGTAGAAAAAGACCTAATTGAGACTTAGAAATGAGTGATCTTGATATAGATAAAAACGAAATTAAACCTTTATCTGATAACCCTGTATCAGATCTTTATCAGGATTGGTTCCTTGATTATGCATCATATGTTATTCTAGAGAGAGCTATACCTTCTATTGACGATGGATTGAAACCAGTTCAGAGAAGAATTTTACATTCTATGAATATGATAGAGGATGGAAGATATAATAAATGTGCAAATATTATTGGAAGCAGTATGCAATATCATCCACATGGTGACGCTTCAATCGAAGACGCCTTAGTGAATATGGGCCAAAAAGACTTACTTATTGACTCACAGGGGAACTGGGGAGACGTTAGAACTGGAGACAAAGCAGCAGCTTCAAGATATATTGAGGCAAGATTATCTAAATTTGCGATAGAAACAGTATTTAATGATAAAACTACTAACTGGAAGTTGTCTTATGATGGAAGAAAAAAAGAACCTGTCAACCTTCCAGTTAAATTCCCATTACTTTTAACATCTGGGGTAGAAGGTATTGCAGTTGGTCTATCAACAAAAATTATGCCCCATAATTTTAATGAGTTAATTAAATCCTCCATTTCATACCTGAAGGGAAACTCATTTAAGCTGTATCCAGACTTTCTAACTGGAGGTATGATAGATATTACTGATTATAACGATGGTAAAAGAGGTGGTAAGATTCGAGTTAGATCCAAAATTTTAGAAGTTGATAAAACTACTCTAGCGATTAAAGATATTCCATATAATACAACAACAACAAGTATAATTGAATCGATATTAAAGGCAAATGACAAAGGAAAAATTAAGATTAAAAAAGTTGTAGATAACACAGCTGAAAATGTTGAAATTCTAGTTTATCTAAATAAAAATCAGTCTCCGAGTATAACAATAGATGCTTTATATGCTTTCACCGATTGTGAGGTCTCATTATCTCCAAATGCTTGTGTAATTGTTAATGAAAAACCAAAGTTTCTTGGCGTTAAAGATATTCTTAAGTATTCAGCTGAATCAACCAAAAATCTTTTAAAAAAAGAACTTGAAATTAGGCGTGATGAATTAAAAGAAAAAATTCTCTTTTCAACTCTTGAAAGAATATTTATAGATAATAAAATTTATCAAAAAATTGAAAATTGTGAGACTTGGGATAATGTTTTAGATACAATTGATAAAGCACTTCTTGAATACAAGAATGAATTCTACAGAGAAATTACAAAAGATGATATTGTTAGACTAACGGAGATAAAGATTAAAAGAATTTCAAAATTTGATAAAAAAAGATTAGAGGAATCTATAATCAAATTTGAGAACGACCTTGCAAAAACATTAAAAAATCTTAAAAATTTAACTGATTATACAATTGAATATTATTATAATATTCTCAATAACTTTGGAAAGGGTAGAGAAAGAAAGACCAATATTGTAAAATTTGAGAATATAAAGGTTAAATCAGTAGCAGCTAATAACGTAAAATTATTTGTAAATAGAAAAGAAGGTTTTATTGGTTATGGTATAAAAAAAGATGAATTCGTTTGTAATTGTTCAGATATTGACGACATAATTTCTTTTTGTTCAGATGGCTCATATAAAATTGTTAAGATTCAGGATAAGGTTTTTGTTGGAAAAAATGTGATTCTAACACAGATCTGGAAGAAAAGTGACAAAAGGATGGTATTTAATTGTGCATACCATGATGGTAAAACAGGTTATAGTTTTGTTAAGAGGTTTCAGGTTACATCTGCAAACAAAGAAAAGATATATAATGTATCAAAATCAGAAAAAGGATCAAGGTTATTATATATTGAACCAAGACCAAACGGTGAATCTGAAGTTGTAACAGTTTATATACACGCCTCTCAAAAAGCTAGAAAAAAAGTTTTTGATTATGATTTTGGAGATATAGAGATAAAAGGTAAGGCAGCAAAGGGAAACATACTGTCTAAATATAAATTGAGAGCTATAAAGCACAAGAATATTGGAATTTCGACCCTCTCAGGTATTAAAATATTTTATGACAGTTCAATAGGAAGATTAAATACTGAAGAAAGAGGTGATTTTATTGGTAAGTTTAATGGAGATGACTTGATAGTTGTACTATATAAAGATGGCAATTATGAACTAACATCTTTTGAGCTTACAAATAGATATGATTGGAATAATATAGAATCATTAAATAAATTTAAAAGTGAGGGTATAATATCATCAATATACTTTGAAGCTAAATCAAAAACTCATTTTGTAAAAAGATTTAGAATTGAAACAATTACCTTGAATAAAAAGTTTTGCTTTATAGCACAAGAAAAAGGATCAAAGTTAGAGTATGTTACTTATAGGTCAGGTGAAGTTATTAAGTATAAATATTTTTCTGACAAAAAATTAAAAACAATTGATTTAGATATTGATAAATTTATAGATGTAAAGGGTTGGAAGTCAATTGGAAATAAAATATTAACTGATAAGATTCGATCAGGCACATTCAAATTTAAAGAAAGAGTTAAAGAAATTATTTCAAATGAAGATGGAAAACAGAGTAAAAAAAATACTAAACAACAAAATTTTGACGTAGGAGAGTCGATAGAATTAGATCTTGATTCTGATCAATTAAATATATTTAATGAAGAAAATTAAAGTAGCAGTTGATATTGGTAATTCTAATGTAGTAATAGGATTAAATTTGAATAATGAATGGATAAAAATTTACAGACTAAGTACCAAAAAAAATTTTACCTATTGGTCGTTTCAAAAAAAAATTAAAAGAATAATTGACTTAAATGATTTTAACCCATCTCATATTGATAAGATTGTGATTAGCAGTGTTGTGCCAACACTTACAGATATTGTTAAAATATCATGTAGTGATATGTTGTGTAAGGACATATACATAGTTAAACCAGCTAGTGTAAATAATTTAAAAATATTAATTGATGATATAAATGAGATTGGTACTGATTTATTATCAAATGCAGTACAAGCTTCAGAACTTTATGATGATAATATTATTGTAGTCGATTTTGGAACTGCATTAACTTTTACTGCTGTATCTAATAATAGAGAATTACTAGGAGTTAATATTGTTCCAGGACTGAAAACAGCTATTAATTCATTATATAAAAATACAGCTAATTTACCTGTAATTAATTTAGATATACCTGAAAGGGCAATTGGTAAAAATACTGTCCAGTCTATGCAAAGTGGTATAATGTATGGTTACATTGGACTAATAAAAGAGATAATATATCAAATAAAAAATGAGTTAGTAGGTGAGACAAAGGTTATAGCAACAGGTGGGCTATCAAAGTTTGCTAAACCTTTAAACGATCAATTTAATGATATAATTCCTACCTTAACTATTGATGGAATGATGAAAATCTTACTTGATCAAGAAAAAAAATAGATTACATTATTTAATTTGAAAACAAAATATTGTAATAGCAGTATATGTATATATAATTGTTAAAGATATGAAAAGGAGCGTAATAACATGTGATATGGAGGGTAGAGTTCTCACAATGAATAGAGGTGCTGAAGAAATTTTCGGTTATAAGAAAGATGAGATAATTGGTAAAAAAAGAGTTTCTATTTTTTCACCTGGAGAAATTGTAATCCAAAATGTTGCAAATTGGTTATCAACTGCAGACAAAATGGGTGAATTTATAGGAAAAACATATTTTTTAAAAAAAGATGGATCAAAAATAAATGCCAAAATTAGAATTACACCTTTATTTGGTAATGGAAAAGATAACCCTCAGACTGGGTATTGTGGAGAAACTACTGTAATTGATGAGAATGTAACAGTTCCAATTAATTTTTTAACAAAAATCATAAAAGGTGTCGCAATCACTAGGATACCTTTTACATCTGCATCAATTTTTCCAATGCTTGCAATAGCCTCTTATTATGCTGGTATTGGAGATGGTTTATTTAGTATCCTCAACTTAATTTTAGCAGTTTTTGGTGTATTATTGTTACATCTTTCATCAAATGTTTTTAATGATTACTTTGATGTAAGTGATGGAACTGATGATGCAAATAATGAATATTTTCAACCAGGTGGTGCCGCAATAACTGGAGGCAGTAGGGCTATAGAACTTGGTATTATTACCTTAGAGAAAACTAAGACAGTAGCAATATCTTTATTGACTATATCTGTAACAATAGCTTTAGGTTTATTTTATAATATTCAAAATATTACAGGATCTTTATATAATGTATATGTATCACTATCAATTGGTCTTATAGGACTTTTTTTAGGATTTTTTTATACGGGTAGACCTTTAAGACTTGTTTCAAGAAGAGGCTTGGGTGAGGTATCTATATTTCTTGCATTTGGACCAATGCTCACACTAGGAACAGCTTATGCAATATCTATAGAAACTATTTCCCTTTTTTCTACTGAATTCTATATGTTGTTATCCTTAGGAATCCCATTTGGTTTATTGACAACAAATATTTTATTTATAAATCAGTTTCCTGATGCCGAAAGTGATGCCAAAACTGGAAAAAATCATTTAGTAGTAACATTAGGAAAAAAACTATCAAGGTGGGGATATTTTACAATATTATCTTCTGCTTTTTATTCTTCGGTATACCTTACAAATATGCTGGATACACATCAATACTTCAGTTCTCAGTTTTTCATAATAGGTAATACTTTACTGTATTTATTTGGCCTGTATACATTTAGTAAACTATATAGGAATTATAATAAAAGAGAATTAGTCCATTCAAATATAAATACAATCGTACTTCAATCTTTATTTTCTATATTTTATATTATTTCTCTTAATCTCTTCTTTATTTAATGAGATTATACCTAATTAGACACGGAGAGACAGAATACAACAAGTTAGGTTTAATTCAAGGTTCAGAGGTAGATAGTGGTTTAAATGAAGTAGGAATCCAACAGTCAAACTTATTTTATGATTTTTATAAAAACATAAATATAGAAAAGATATATGTTTCAGGGTTAAAAAGAACTTATCAGACTGTACGTAGATTTATTGAAAATGGTGTTCCTTATGAAAAATTTAATGAATTTAATGAAATAAGTTGGGGTGTAAATCAAGGGAAAAATGATGATCTAAAAGAATATAAAAAATTAACAGACTCTTGGAAAACAGGATTACTAGACAATAAATTTAACAAAGGAGAGTCACCTAATGAGATGATTATTAGACTCATGACGGGTGTAGAAAAAATAATTAAAGAAAATCATGATAATGTATTGATTTGTACACACGGTAGAGCACTGAGAATTCTTTTATCCAAAATAATAGATAACGATTTAACTAAAATGGATTACTATAATCACTCTAACACTGGTCTTTATAGATTAAAATATAAAGAAGGTATCTTTAGTATAGAGTTAGCAAACGACAGGAAGCATATTAAGTAGTATCCTATTTTTTTATAGATGTTTTTCTTTTAGTCCTCTTTTTAGGTTTTTCTTTGACAACCTCCACTATAACATCTGCAAGAATTCTACCACAGTATTCGCACAATATAATTTTCTTTTTTTCTTTTATTTCAGCTTGACGTTGTGGAGGTACAATGTTAAAACATCCACCACACGCATTTCTAGTTACTTTAACAACAGCAAGTCCATTTCTCTGTCTTTTAACAAGTTTTTCATAAGATAAAAGTAGTGTATTTTCAACTTTTTTTGAGGCTCTTAATTTTTGATTTTGAAGCTTTTTTTCTTCCTCTTTGCTTTCGTTTGTCAATGATTCTAAATCCTCTTTTTTAGATTTAAAAATTTCATTTCTTTCTTTAATAGTTTTCTTTGTTTCTTTTACACTTTCTTTTATTTGATCAATATTCAATAATTTCTCTTCAGATTTTTTTGCAAAAATCTTAGAATCTAATTCTTGTGATTCAATCTCCTTAGATATAGCATCATATTCCCTATTATTTCTCACATTCATCTGTTGATCTTTATATTTTTTAATAAGCTTTTTAGAGTCAGATATTTTTAACTTATAGTCATCAATATCGTTGTTGCTAGTTTCAATTTCATCCTTTAATTTGTCAAGTCTTTTGTTGTACCCAATAATCTCATCTTCAAGATCTTGAACCTCTTCTGGCAAGGCTCCTCTTACTTTTTTAATTTCAAAGATTTTAGAATCAATTTCCTGTAGTTTTAAAAGATTTTCTAATTTTTTTTCGGTATTATTTTCCATATGAAATTTGATAATTTATTGGATTAGTATTCATTTTTGAAAGATAGATTGCAATATTAAGAAATTTTTTACTTAAATATTCATAAATCAAATCTTTTGTAAATTGCTCTCCCTCATAATGTCCAATATCAATTATTATTATTTTGTTATCGGCCTTGAAGAAATCATGATACTTAATATCTGAGGTAATATAAACATCTGCTCCCGAGGAAATCGCATCTTCAATTAAAAATGATCCAGATCCTCCACAAACAGCTATTTTATTTATTTTTCTTTTTAATACTTTAGTATGTTTTAATGATTTTATGTTAAAAAATTTAATTATTTCTTTAAGTAAATTTTTAAACTCAATATTTCTATTTCCAACCATACCGGATCCAATATTTTTTGAAGAATTTAAATTTTTATTTAAACTGTAGGTTGGATGATCATATGGATGAAACTCATTGATACAATTCTTAATTTTTTCTATGTAATTTTTATTAAAAAAAATCTCAAGTTTAACCTCATCTATTGATTGCTTTTGATTTTTTTTTCCAATTCTTGGATTTGCATATTTATTGGGTTGAAAAGTGCCCTTTCCTTTCATTTGAAAAGAACATTCATTGTAGTTTCCTATTATACCTCCACCAGAGTTATAAATATTTTTAAGAAACTCATCTTTATATTTTTCTGGGATATAAATTTCAAGTTTACATGAAATATTTTCTTTCTTTTTTAGTATCTCCGTATTATTAATTTTGAGAATATCACAAATTTTTTTATTTACTCCATCAGAGATGTTATCTAGGTTTGTGTGCAGAGAATAGATATTAATATTATTTTGTATCGCTTTCCTAATAACTCTAGATTCCCAATTATTAAAGTTAATTTTTTTAATGCTATTAAATAGTATAGGGTGATGAGATATAATCAGATTACAATTTTTTTTTATTGCTTCATCAACTACCTCTTCAGTAATATCAAGGGTTATAAGACAACCACTTATGTCTGAATTACAATCTCCAATTATTAGGCCCGAATTATCGTAAGGTTCTTGATAAATAGATGGCGCCCAATCCTCAAAAGATTGGATAATTTTACTTAATTTCATGTAATATGATATCTTTTTTTACAAAAGTAATAATGTTTCCTTTCTCA
>MDTB01126136.1_pt1 | contig 53019 bp, 37 predicted proteins | sample 811161 | NCBI WGS metagenome assembly MDTB01 (sample SAMN05326650, study PRJNA326480) | marine metagenome | isolation source: seawater | place: Mediterranean Sea | collected 2009
GTAAAAGTTAAGTTTTTATTGGTTATTGTGTTTTTAAACTTCATTATTTTGCAAGTGATTGCTGTGGACACATCTAAACTGCACCATTGCTGTTTGTGTTCATTGCAATACGTTCTTGAATATTTTTTATAATTTTGCATAACTTCTGACAACAATGCAAAAAATTTATCATTGTATGCTGTCTTTTTAAAATAAAACATACCACAATAGATGTTGGGTAAATTGTTCTCAATGAATGTTTTTCTATACAAAGGATGTGTGACCACTGTTTCATCCATAAAGTTTTTAACTTGATTTGTGAAATATAAATCTGTGTGTGCCAAGATATTCCACCAATAATCTAAACTGCTCAAGCACAACATATCACTATCCAACACAATGGTTTCATCATATTGACTGGCTTCATAAATTTTGTGTCTATTTTGTATTTTCCAATCTTGTGCAGAAGCCTCATCATTGCCTGGTATGTCAAACACTCTATCAAAGCATTTGCGTTGTGCATCTGTTAGCACACAATTGGTCATGATAGAAACATTGCTGATTTCATTAAAAATTTTTATACTTTTAGCCAATGCTATTGCTTGACTGAGATAGTCTTTTTGTTCGCTGGCTTGTACAAATATAAAATAACCTCTAGTTGTATTCATTACATATCCTATCTAATGCAAACTTATTCATCACGTGCATATTGGCATTGTTTATATTACATCTATAATATGTGCCATCATCTTTAGGCAGTGCAAATTTCCATTTGTTATTTGCAAAATCCAGTACTTTGTCTTTGTCAGTAACATAGAACAACTTGATTGGCAATGCTCGATCATTTGGTCTCGCTGTGAAGTTATTCATCATGTGCATAGCAATAGTGAAAGCATAGTCATTTCTGTATTTTGTTTCATTAATGCTGTAGGCAAATCTGTAAAATTGGTAATTTGCTTTAATATTTTTCACTAGGTCAAAATACTGTGTTGTCCACTCAGTTTTTTTAAAATAAAACACAGTTGCCCAATACATTTTTATAAAATTGTCCATGTATTGAATATGGTAATTTTTCTTATAATTTTTATTAAGATATATTGCTTCGTTGTTTATCAACAAGTCTTGTTTGCTGTCAAAACATTTTAGCAAGTTGCTGTTGCCAATGACCATATCAGTATCCATCACAATGGTTTCTTTGAAAGGAGTAAGTGCAAAACTGTCTACACGACTGTGATTGTCCCAAACAACTTCCTTCATGTTGTCGTCATCCATGAATGTTCTTTTTTGTTTGGTATTGGATGCTTCAACATTTATGATATGATCAAAGCATTTTTCTGAAATATTCTTTTCTGAAGTCACAAGAGCAACAGGCAGTTGCAAAAATTTTTTAATGTGCGAAGCACAAAAAATTGCTTGGCTTATGTAATCTATTGGCTGTCTACCGTGAGCGTGAAGTAATACACCTTTATCATGCATCTAAATCTCCCTTTGAAGACATCAGTTTTTTGTACTCTGCATGATAGGTTTGCAGTGCTTCTTGATACTTGGTGGATAGTGTAATGGAAAATTTTTCTGTGTCTGCAACTGCAAAAGGAGTTTTAAAATCATCCAGCAGAGTGATATTTTGTGTTCTACCCATGTCCAAATAACTTTTGACTTCTGCAATAATGATTGAATTAGCAGTAACTTGGTGTCCATGCCAATACAGAATACTGTTTTCTTCAAATTGTCTCAACAGTATATCTTTTTGATTTTCTATTGCAGACAATCTATCTGCATATTCTAGTATATTAGATATTTTTGATTCCATAACTTTGCAAGTATTATAGCAAAATTTTGTGTGTGAGTCAATGATTTAGAGTGTGCTACCGCCTGCTACACTGAATGATGGTACAGGACCTACCACGTTTGTGATGGCTTTTTGGTATTGTACGGAAACTGTTAAACTTCCATTTACATCTTCATCTACTGGTCCACCAGAACCTGTTTGGTCACCTGCGTCTTGATCTCTGAATATCACACGCACATAAAGATTTGATGTTGAAGTTTTTTGTACCACAATGTAGTAATCATTTTCTGTGTACACACCAGTACCGCCGTTCAATTGACTGTACACTGTGTAATTTTGTCCAACATTAAAATCATACCAACCTTCGCTGGTTGTTGTTCCTTGTGATCCACTTCTTGATGTGGTTGTGTAATTGATAGTGATTGTGCCTGCAGGACCTAGAATGTTGTTTTTCCAGTCTGATGTTTTAGAACCACTACCACCTGAAATTGATGATGTAATTTTTAATGTTCCACCTGAATTAAAAAAGTATCTTGCATCATTGGCAGTTGCAAAACTCATGTTGAATCTGTGTTCAATTGTTGCATTCCAACTTGATGTTCTTGTTTTTGATACTGTTGAATTGTACTGTTGTAGAGATGCTCCTGCAACTACTAATCTGTTTGTTGTAATGCTTGTTGCTAGTGCTTCATATTGATCCCAACCTTTAAAGTCTGTTGTGTCGTCATCATAAATTAATTCACCTGCAACCACTTCTTGTAGTTGTGCCGCAGTTGGATCACCACCATTTTGGTGTCTGTATGATTTTCTCACGTCTTCGTATAGATTGTTTAGGTCGTCTGCTTGAACCAAATCGCCAACACTCACAGATGAACTCTGCAGTGTTTGACCGTAACCTGAGTTACCTGTTCCTACGCCAAGTACTGAATCAACACTTGATCTTAAATTGTTGTATCTTGTTGCTGTTATAATTGCCATTGTATTCTTCTTCTATTGTAATATTTATAATTTAAGCATTACCTCGATATTTTTTATGGCATCATCTTCATTTGATTGTAATGCAAAGCCTACCAAATTGTCACCGTCAGTTGACGCTGTGCCATCCTCAGAAGCATAAACTTTATCTCCTTTTTTGACTGCACCTATAACTTTTACTGGAACACGTCCTACCAAAGCAATTGATTGTCCATCTGCATCTTTGTTCATTAAGAAAGCAGGTTTCTCTGAAACAACTCCTAAAGGTTGTGAGTTTTCATCACACGCTGTCATTTCTGCACTGCCTGATCTTTGTATTGTCATTACTGTTCCAACTTCGTATTCTTTGTCTGTTGAATATTTTTCAGCCAAGTCAGCATAGTTGGCTTGTGAAGCAATACCATTGAACACAACTGCTGAAATATTTCCTGATGAATCTCTTAATGGAGTTGAGTTTGCAACAGCACCTGTGTTACCAGCATAAACTGTTCCGCCTGCTAAAATTCCTGTAGATGAATCTGCGTTTCCTTTAAATGCTGTAGAATGCATTTCATCCCATTTGTTTGTGGCTGTACCAATTGTTCTCACTCCTGATGCACTTGGTTCAAAACCGTCTGTTGTAATTCTTGCAATTTCAGTTACTGGTCCAGATGCATTTACTTTGAATACAATTTCATCACCTATTTCATTTCCAATGTGTACTTCGTTATCATTTTGAATGTCAACTCTTAAGTCACCGTCATCACCTAATAAAAATCCTTGGTCACTGAATCTTGCTAAACCTTGGAATGCACTTCCGCCTGATTGTAAAAATTCTGTTGGTAATTTTCCACCAAATCTTAATGCATTAGAAGATGTTCCATGAAACTGATGATCAGTTGATGTTACACCGTTAGTTGCGTTTTGTGTGTTCTTTAAAGTTAAACCTGCTCTAATTACATCAAAGCCTGTGATAACATTGGCAGGGTCTGCCGTTGAAACTGTAAATTCAGATTGTGATATTACATAGATTACTTCATCGTTAACAACTGCTTCAATAATTAAATTACTTGCATTTGTTGTGTCTACGATTGTTCTGCTTCTTAATTGTGTTACAGCATCTCCAACGCCTTGTGGACCTACTAGTGTGAATGAACTTCCGTTGTATGCGTACAACTGTTCATTTGAAGTGTCCCACCAAAAGTCACCTGTTACAAGTCCTGTTGGTTGCGTTGCTGATACTTCAGCACCACCTGTTGTTTTAAATTTTGTACCATCATAAAACTTTAATTTATTAGTACCTGCATCAAACCAAAGTTGACCACTTATCGGTCTCGCTGGACTGTTAGAACTAGCAAATGATTCTAGTAAGTGTAAAAAGTTTTCGTTCTGAATTTCGCCGTATCCTGCGTAGTTTTTACCCACAAAACGTAGGCTAGTAGACTGGTCTATTGTACCATCATCAACTGAGGATAATAAAGTGCCATCAAATTTGTTTATTGTATATGCCATATAATTCTTCTCTCCTTGTATTTATAACAAATTAATACGGAGTTGTAGGTGTAATTTCTTTATCAAACGCCCACTTTGTTGTGCCTCCATCATCAACAACACCAAATTGTAATAATTTTCTAACTGGTGTCATTGACATGCTACCTGCTAGGTTGTTGAATCCTAAACTTTCTATAACTGATTTATTTGAATTACCCAACACAGGTACTCTTTCTATTGTACCGCTGTTTGGAGTGTAATTGTTAATTAAATTTCCTGCAGAAGTATCCAAATTGATTGTTAATTTTGTAAAGCCTGGGTTACCCAATAATTCAGCACTCACCACTGTAAATGTTGAATTCAATGTTGTGTTGTTACCACCACCATCGTTAATTGCGTCTACATTTGCTCCTGAAATTGTAACAGTTTCACCTGCTTCATATCCATGAGCACTTGCACACTCTATTGTAGTTGTAGCACCTAAAGTGATTGCAACAATAGTTTGTGGGTTTGCTGAAATTGTTCTGTCAACAGCAATAGTAAATGTGTCAATTGCTGTGTTTAAATCTGCACTTGCTATGGTTACACCACCACCTGCTGAATAATCTGTTGTTTGTACTCTTGCAAGTGTACCTAATGCTCTAGGTGGAATTGAACTTGTGCCTAATGCACTTGTATCTATTGAACCTTCACCAGCACCAACACCTCTTGAATATCCATCTACTGGAAACATATCTTGTAATATGTCTGCAATACCTTGATAGTTTGACCCTAGGTCTTTATTTCCTAAACTTGAAATATCTAATTGTACACCAAGTACTGCTTTACTGTCCACGTAACCTTTAGTTGCCGCATCGCTTGACGCTGATGGATCACCAAGTCCTGTGATTCTTGCACTGCTTTGAATTTCAATTACGTTTGTGTTTGCACCTAATCCTAAATTGCCAGCACTTGTTGAAATGATTTGATTGTCTATTGTTAAAGTATCAACTGCAAGACTTGTCAGTGTACCTAAATTTGTTAAACTTGAATTAATAACATTTGTGCCTAATGTGTCACCTGATAAAACATCATCAGCACCAACTTTGAATGCTTTGCCTGTTGCAACACCCATATTGATATTCGATTCCCATCTCTCTGTTGCCGCACTGGCGTTGTAAGAATAGGTTAAAGTTTTATGATTAGTTGAAGTAGTTAATAATTCAATACCACCGCCATTTATTCCTGCATCATCTGTTACAGGTGCATTGTTTTCGTCAACGCTTAATCCTATTGTTCTGTCTTTTACACGAAGTTCATCAACTTCAATTGCTGTGTTACTGCCTTCAACAGTTAAGTTTCCAGAAATTCTAACATCACCTGCAACATCTAAACTTGCTGTAGGATTGTCTTTCCATAAACCAACATAACTTTGACCTGCGTCAACGTGCAAGGCAGTTTGCACTACACCTTGCTTGTCAGTTTTAAATTTTATATCACCGTTTGTTAAATTATTTCTAATTGTTAACACATTAGATTCAACTCTAAATGACCCGTCACCACTTGCACCAACTGTAACACCACTGTTGTTTTGAACAGTAAGTGAACCTTGCATAATTTCATCAACATCATCTCTAATAAAACTTGAAGCATTTACAGTTTGATTGTTTATAATTAAACTTTCTGCTTTTGTGGCAGTTCCAACATACTTGAACGTGTCATCTACAGCATTAAAACCTTTTTGTAAAGTTGCTGAAGGATTTGCACTTGTTACAAACGCAGTCAACTGTTCTCTATCGCTTACTGCTGGAGTAAACACAACATTTGAATATGCACCAGCCACTTCTCCTTGAACGTAAAACATTATTACAGTTCTTGTTTGGTTTTGTGTGTCTAACACACTAATACATTCAAAACCTGATTTGCCTTGTTCTTTTGTGTATACTGGTCCTGCTAATATTGGATTTCCTGTACCATCAAAGAAATATAATTGTTGTCTAGTTGTGTCAATCCATAAATCACCTGCAACTGCATTTGGAGTTTGAGCAGACAATGTTGTTCCACCACTGCTTGTGAATTGACTGCCGTTATAAATTTTTAATTTGTTTTCTGATGTATCATACCAAAGTTGACCTCTGATTGGATTTGCAGGTTCATCTGCACTTGAAAAATTTTCTAAAAGTTTTATAAAGTTTTCGTTTAAAAACTCACCAAAGCCACTATAATTTTTTCCTATCAGTGTTAAATCACTGCTAGTGGAATCAACTGTACCGTCAACCAAGTCAGTTAATATAGTTCCGTCTGTTTTGTTTAGTTTATATGACATATTATGCCGTTGCTCCTGCGTAAATTATGTAGTTTAATGTTAAGAAAGGATCCATTACATTAAATGCCTCGCCTACTGTGCCACTTACACCACCTGAACTTGCTAGTGCTTGAGCAGTGTTTATTCCTGTAGGTCCATTAAATTGAATAACTTCTGGATCTGTAGGTGCATCTGCAACATTTCTTGTAACATAAAATTGATCTTGATTGTCTGATCTTAAATCGTGTTCGTGATCTGGTAAATTTTCTTTTGCTATTGTTTTTTGTTCTGCTCCACCAAAGCCACCCAAAGTATCTGCAACTGAATCTACAGTGTTGTTGGCACTTGTGCCACCCATGTTGTCTTTTCCTAGCACTTGTCTTCCTCTTAAATCCGGTATTTTAAACAATGATGTTGAAGAAGGTGTACCATATTGTAAACCAACCACACCATACAATGAAGCATATGTTGATCTGTTTATTTCTTGTCCATCACACAATAACCAACCAGTTGGAGCATTTGCACCAGCAAAGGCAATCACTGAACCAATCGGTGGAGTTGGTACTGTGTCTAAAATTGTTTTTACAGTTGTTCTAAATAAACCTGTTGTTCCTTCAGTTCTGTTTAATAATAGTTCGTCTGAATTTTGTGAAGTTCCTACACTTTGTTTGCTTGAAATAAATGCATTTGAAATTGAAGTTGTAAAACTTTTTACAAGGTCGCCAGTACCATCAAATTGAAAACCACTTGCAGTAACATCTCCTGTCATTTGGAAAGTTGTTGCACTTGTTAATTGATTGGATTGTGTCGCAACACCGTTCAAACTTCCTGAAACATTACCGTTAAATGAACCATAAAATTGGTTTCCGTATACATTTAAGAATTTTTTATCTGATGAACCTATGTCGTGTGCTAGTGTTTCGTTTGGCATAATAGCATCAACAGTTAGGTTTCCACCTACTGATGCATTTTCACCAACAGTTAAACTTTTTGAAATCCCAATACCACCCACTGTTGTGATAGCACCTGTGCCAACACTTGTAGAATCTGTTGTGTTGTCTACAATAATTTTTCCTGAACTTGCATCTGCGCCTGTTGTTTTAATATTTCCAGATACTTCTAATGCTTCTGTTGGTGCTGTTGTGTTAATTCCAACTTTTTGTGTAGAGTCTACTCTCATTACAGTACGACTTACACCATTGTCATTTACTTTTATGTCAATGTTTGATCCTGCTGTTTGATGACTTAATACACCCGCTTGTCCTTCAACACTTAATTTAAGTGTTCCACTTAAACCTACTTCGACACCTGCGTTGTTTTTAATTTTAATTCCAAAGTCTGATGAACTTGTTGTGTCTGATCTTAAAAAATTGTTTGCCGCAACTGTTTGACTACCAACAACAAGTGCGTCGGCTTTTTCTGCGGTACCGTACATTTTAGGAATGCCGTCACCTTCAACATCTGTTGCACTTAAATTAACTCCTGGCTGAAGTGTACTGAAACCTGCAATGTTTGCCTTTGGAGTGAACTGTTCAGATGATATAATTGCAACTACTTTACCACCTACTTGAATTTTTACTATTGAATGTGCAAGGTCATCCGTACCTTGAATTGACTCTGGCTTTGTACCACTAGATAAACCTGTGCTGAATTCTGGACCTACAAGTATCCAACCTGAACCTGTAAACAAATACAGTTGTTGGTTACCAGTGTCTACCCATAAATCACCTGCGGTACTTTCTGATGCACCTGGTTGATTACCACCTTTTCTTAATCCACCACTTGATACCCAGTTTGTTCCATCGTAAACTTTAAGTTGGTTTATGCCTGGAGTTATGTCATACCATAGTTGACCCTCTATAGGTCTAGACGGTGCTGAGTTTTTTGCAAAATTTTCTAATAGATGTAAAAAGTTTTCACCTATTACTTGTCCGTAGTTGTTAGAATTTTTTCCTGGAAATTGAAGTGACGTTTCTTGATTAGGTACACTGCCATCGTTGACAGTTATAGCCTGCTTGTTAATTGTATCACTAAAATTTATTGTATATGGCATCTATATTACTCTCCAAGTAAACCAGATAAACTTTGTATTCTTACTGTATAATCAATTTGTATTAATCTGTTTAATGATTTTTGCACCGGATGGAATATTACATGAGTTAACAAGTTTCCTGTTCCGTTTGCATTGTAACTTACTAAACCTAATTCGTCAAACACATATGTTCCTTCAGTGTTGGTTGCATTATCCACTGCATCTTGACCATTTGGTTCACCATAGTCTAATAAACAAGTAGTCAATACATCTGTATAGTTTGTTCCGCTTAAATGTCTTGTTTCTATTTTGTTTCTTTGTGGATCTAGATTTGAAACTGATCTGTCATCAACAATTTTGTTGTATGTCTGATTGTAAAGACTTGCATTAGTGCCTGTACTGTTAGGCGTCAAATATGTAATAATGCCTGTCGGGTCAATTGACGTACCACCATTACCAAAAGCCATAGAACTAATAAATCCTTTGCCTTCATTGGCGATACTTTGAGCAAGTGCTAAACTCATGTTTTCATAGTGAATAGCATTGCGTTTGTTCACATACACCTTGCCCGATTCAGGATCATGTATCTTGATATGACCTTGTATGCTTACACCGTTTTTATCTCTGATTTGTGTCATAATAATAGTTTTCTCCTTGTATTTATTGCAGCAAAGTCACTTCTTTTTCTCGTAAGAAATTTCCTATGCGATTATCTGTTTGAGATAGTGTTTTTGTTGTATTTTCGTCAATAATTTCGTTCCAAACTCTACCAACACGTCTAATTACCGTAATTTTAGTACCAGTTGGTATATTCGTGGTGTTTGCTATGGTAAATGTTGACTCATTTGTATTCACATTTGTCACTGAGTATTCTGCTGGTAGTGTGATATCAGCATCTGGACTGTCTAAATCCTTGGTCACATCAAAAGACTGGGTACTGTTTTTACGCATTCTCACGCCACCAACAAACAATTCAAACTCGTTGGTGCTTTGTGCCGCCCAACCCAGTTCAAATGTTGCATCAACACCATCATATGTGTAAACTTGGGTAATTGTCTGATCTTTGTAAGGAACAGTTTGATGAGCACTTTGGTCAAATACTTCTGTGTTTGATTGGTATGCGTCTTTTATACCTGTTCCTTTAGTGCTTCTTCTCAATTGACTTACTTTGTTGTCAGCATCTATTCTGTAATATTCAATTCTTTCACCTTCTATAAACAACACACCCGGTTCCAGTGTTCTTAGATTAGGCTTTGCTAATCCATCTGTGGTATTAAGTTGAATTTCTTTGTCATAGAAGTTCAATGGTTGTGCAAGATAGTAACGTCTATCATCACCTAATCTTCTAAATGTAGTTGCGTTGGTCATATCTTTAAACTGTCTAAAGCCAAATTTTGTAACAAACTTAGGTGAAGAGAAATGTACCAAGTCAATTTGATCATTTGTGTTTATAGCAGTTCCTATTTTTACAAACATTTGATCATTTGTAACTTTGTAGTCTACACTTGGTGTTAATTTTACACCATTCACATAAACCCAAACGTATTGAGCATCAGTGGCAGGTCTTCTCAATCTTATTCTACCATTTTGTAGTTGTTGGAACACATAATAATCTTCGCTATTTGCTTGGATTGTTTGTCTAGCCACAACATCGTAATTTATTCTTTCAATTTTTTGTATATCGTGGTTACTAAATTCTGTTACAATTATTTTTTGTCCTTGTGCTGGAGCATTTACGAGTAACAAGTTTCCGTTATTATCTATTGTGTAATCTCCATCTGACAATACAAATACTTTCAATAAGTCTCCTGCGATTCCAATACCTGTTTGTAATTTAACTGAACTGTTACCAGCGTCCCAAACAAATTCGTTTGATTGTAATTCAACATTGTTTAAGTAAACTCTTACATCAGATGCACTTGCTGAACCTTGTGGTTGTTGCCAATCTGGTAATTCATACTCTAACAAGTTTGAAATAGTAAATTCAAAACTAAACCCTGGATTTAAAACCAATCCATTCACTTCAACAATAGTGTTGTGTCCTAAAGGTGTTGCATTAAATGGAGTTTGGCTTAATGCATATGAAGTAGAACTTCCGTCTGCTGTTAATGTTTCATGTGTTACTTCACTGAATGATTTACTTGTACTTGCATATACAACAAATGATACAACATCATCTGATGCTGGTGCTGAATTAAATCTAATCACCAATCTCTTATCTGCACCGTAATTTTCATTACTTTCGAATGTTGTAAATGCAGTAGTTCTTACGCCATTGATTGTAACATACAAACTTAAATCTGCAGAATAAGTTGCTCGTGTTAAAAAGTCTATTGTGCAATCATCGCCTGTAAGTGTGTCAATGTCTAATATTTTCTCACCATTGTTACTCATTGTAGCGTAATTAATTTTTGCGCCACTTGTAGGTGCTGTTGCAAACACAATTTTTTTGTTTTGGAAATCTACTGTGTAATTATTTCTATCAACCTGTGCATTGTTTACAGTTACAAAAACTGCGTCAACACTTTGTGGGAAATCTTGGAAAGTGTAATCAGTTGTTGTACCATCACCTACATGGTTGTAACTAGATATTTTAGAACCTGTTTCTCCACCTCTGTCAAAAACTTGTATGTCCAAAGTATCAAACACGTGTCCTGGAACTAATTCTTCTGGACCTTTACTTGTAGTTGGAGTAACAAATCCATCACCGTCAACATTAATGTCCTCTGCGTTTGTACCCGTTGCTGTTGAGTAACCCAGATTACCACCTTCAAGCAGTGTATCATATGCAGTTGGATCAGCCAAGAAACTTCCGTCACTTGTTGACTTACGCACTTCAAATTTATCATTGTCAACTGTTGGCACACCTAATGCCAATAAATCTATCACTTGTTGTTGACCATCTCCTGTAATACTTGTCATGATTGCATTGCTGTTTAGTATAGGTGTTGAACCATCTGATGGATAATTCGGATCATCTATACGCACACCATTTCTATAAACATTGTAAACAACACTATCTTCTAAAGGTTTGTTTAATTGTAGTGCAGTTGTACTGCCATCAACTGTAAAAGTTTGATCTTCAAAAGTTTCATCAAAAACATCAAATGGTGCAGACATATAATCTGTTGCAAGATATCCTGATGAGTTTACAAAGTCTAAACTTGTAATTTCCACTCCACCATAATCTATTCCATCAACTAGTTGTGCTAATTGTTTGCCTGGCATACCGTCAGTTGGTGAATAGAACAATTGAATTCTGTCAAAGGCTTGTAGTTGTTGTGGGTCAATACTATATTGTATCTCTACGGTTAAACCAACTGCTATTGCACTTTCAAAAGTAACTCTTCCTTTGTATCTTTCATATGAATTTTTAATATCTTTTAAATTGCTTATTGTGTATTCTGTATCTAGTATTTCTAAATTATCAACTTTTACTTTTGTTTTGCCATTTGTAATATCCATTGGCCATTTCAAATCATAATTTACTTGACCTGTGCCGCCTGTAAATGTTTCTACTTTTTGCAAAATTGTATTTGTTGATGCTTCATCTGTAAAAATTCTAGATATTCTATCAAACTTACTTGTGATGTGAGTTGATTTCACAAGAGACTCGCCTAATACTGCATACAGTCTTGCTGTTGTACCGTCTGCATTGAAGTTCTCAATAGTAACAGTTGGGCTAGACAAATATCCACTACCTTGTGTTAACATTTCTATTCTTTTAATTACGCCGGCTCTAACAACTGCTTTTGCAGTTGCACCTGTTCCACCGCCACCAGTGATTGTTATTGCAGGAGTCAGTCCATATCCGGAACCACCATCAGCAACTGTGATCTCTTTGACTTGGAATCCAACATTGTCTGACCAATGTTTGTCTGGATACGTGTCGTCAACATTACCAACTATGGCACTGTCTTGAACTTTTACTCTAATAGGATTGATTTGTTTATTTGAATCATATTTAGGTGCAAGATCAAAATCAGTAGTTTGCATATCTGCAGGTTCGATTTTATCGTAAGTACTAACATACTCTCTAATTTTAGTTTTGTATGGTTTGACTTCTTTAATGTAATCTTCGTAATTTGCAAGATTATCATTGTTGAAAGAAACTTTTTGTTGTAACTCACCAACATTGTGTTGTGCTTTGACAAAACTAGTCTTCATTACAAAGTCTGTGATTTTGTTTTCACTTAATGCATATCTTAAACTGCTAAAGAACAATTTATTGTATTCAACTTTTAAATCTTCAATTAATAAATTGTTTTTAATTGTGTCAACAATAATTCTTGTTTCTTTTGTAGGAATAGCATCATAATACAAAGTGTCATAGCCTGTGCTTTCATAACCTAATGTAGAACTAAAGTCATACAAGTTATTTTTAAGTTGTATAGTACCATTTTGTTTACCAACAGTTTTAAAGTTTTGTGTATAATCATCTGTAACATTATCTGCAATTTTTTCTAATAGTAACCAACCACCAGAACCTACAGTTTGAATTTTAACAATGTTTCCTATTTCACAATCTAATCCTAATAATTCATAAGATTGTAACACGCTGAAATCAATTGCTGTAAACTGATTGTATCCTGTTGCATACCAATCTGCGTAGTCCCAATACAGTTGTACATTAATACTTTGAGTTAATGTTTTGTTCCAAACGGTGCCGTTATACTCATATAGAGCCCATCTGCCGCCCAGTGTTGAGTCACTGGTAACAAGTACTGCATAATTTCTTAGTTCAACAGTTGTTGTATTAGTGTAACCTGTACCTTGTTTAAGCACTGTGGCTGTTGCTATTTCGCCATTGCTGTTCAGTGTTAAACCGATCACAGCACCTGTGCCTTTACCAATTATTTTAACTTCTGGTACTGTTTTGTAACCAGCACCTTTGTCTAGAATTGTTACAGCAGTGATGCTTGAATCAACCACTGTCACTGATAGACTGGCTTGCTTTAAGTTCGCAACTCCAATAAAATTCAAATCATCTACACTATCAACCACTTGGTCAATTAATCTAGAGTTTAATGTAGGGGCAGTTTCTAATTGTAGCAATGGTGATATATCCTTTGTGTCCACAATTAAATTTTGTACAAACACACTGTTGACTCTCTCAACATACTGTTTCATTGCTTCAATTCTGTTTTTGAACCAACCTTGTATTGGACGCATACTTGTTCCGTATCTAACTTTTTCATTTAGATTAATGTCTGGAACATAATTTCCAAACTTATCTCTTCCTACTAAACTGTTAAACCAACTTAATTCTAAATCATAACTAGGTACACTGTTTGGATCATTCTCTGTGATTATTTGATATTCTGTATGAATGTTGATATCTGTTTGTGGAATAGTCCAATATCTAATATTAAGTATTGAATTTTCTCCATCAAGAATATCATTACAATTGACTAAACCAAATTTATTTGGTCCATAGAATTGAATATATTTTATTCCTTCTTGCTGAGGATTTTCTATTATTTTTGCAATTTTTTCTGCACTTATCTTTCTGCTTTCTAAAGCAGGTGTATCTTTTTTATTTTTTACCCAAAAATAGTATACAGGAATTTTGCTTTGAGCAACACTATCAAATCTATTGTATGCCACATAAGCATTGTCACCATTTTTAGAAGTTCCTGTGATTCCTAAAGTGCTTCCGTTTGATGATTGTGATAATGCATCGTATTGGCTAGGAGTGTAAATGCTTTCTGTCCATTCATACACATCAATACTTGCACCATTAATCAGCATATTACTATTATTGTTATTGTATATCAAATCGTTTTGATATGGATATTTGAAACTTGCTTTAGAAATATCCCACCATACACGACCAATCTGCTGACTCATCCAATGGTTAGTTTCATCTTGATTTCCAACTGTGCCTAAATTATATACAGCAGGATCAAATGGTGTTTTAAATGAAATCTCTTGTTCCGCTATTCCGGCAATTTTACCTTGCAACACATCAATATAATCCAGTGTTGTATAAATTTTTTGTGTAGATTTGTTGTACACAAATACAGATTTAATTCTTTCTAGATCGACAGTGTCATGCGGAGTTCTGATTTTTCTCCATCCATTAGTATCACCTCTTCTGTAATCTAAAACTGTTCCAACACCTGTGCCTAATAATTGTAAATCTGTTAAAGCAAGTGTGATGTGATTGTTTCTTACAACAAAGTTATCTCCAAATGTGTCTACAGTGCTGTCTGCATAGTAACTAAATTTTTCACCATATAATAATGTACCATCTACATTATTGAATATGTGTACAGCACCAACACCTTTAGATGTTGCTACAACTAAAGTTCCGCCATCAAATTCTAATGCAGAGCCAAATAAATCTTCTGCACCTTGTTCAGGTGTTCTCAATGTTTGGTTTAAACTGTATGCACCATTAGTTTGTTTGTAAACATATACTACTCCAGCATTTGCATTTGACAAATCTTGTCCAGGTGTACCAACTGCAATAAATGTTCCGTCTTCGCTGACTGAAACTGAAGTGCCGTATGTTGTTTCACCGCCTGGCGCTGTAAGTGTTTCTGAATATACGTAGTGTCCATCTTTTAATCTGTAAACTGTTACATTCGTTTCATTGGTGTCAAATGTATTACTTGTAGCAAGTATAGATCCATTCTTAGAAACATCTGATGCTTTTGCAAATTTTAGTAACCCATTTTGCACCATTGTAGAATCTTCATTTGGTTGCACCAATACACTGCTGTCATGCAATGTTTGTTCTGCATTTGGTATAACGTTTCTGTGATCTACGCCTGTATCAAGTTGAGTCCAAGCCTGAGAACTCAATGAACTGTTTGCGTCTACATTAGATTGTGCTTGATAAAAATATCCTGCACTGTAAACAACATCACCAGTGTAGTAAGGCACATTGTCATCAAATGGTCCTTTGTAATTTGTATTTTTTGCTTGAACCCAGATTCCATTATCATTTTTTAACACGTGGATTGAACCAAAGTTACTTGCTTCATTATTTCCTTGAGCTGAAATAAATGCGTAATATTGTCCGTTGATTAAACCAAAATTTATTTTAGAGCCAAGTCTTAAATTGCTTTTAGTCTCTGGCACTGTGTATGCACCTTGTAAAATAAACTGTGATCCTGGACTTCTTGAATATACCACATACGCACCTTCGTTAGTGTTTCCACTTGTTGACCCTTCTCCTAATGGAATATTGTAAACTTGTTGCCAATCTTTGTTTACTTTGCTAGGTATGTTTGCTAATCTCGATGTTCCTTGAATTGTTATTTCATTCCATAACCAATATTCTTCACCAATAGATTCATACACAACAGTATTTTGCACAGGTGGAGTTAAAAAGTTTGCATCTTCAAACACACACATTGAACCTGCTGATTGGTTTTCAAATTCTGTTTTTAGGATGGCACCCATTAATCTATTTGGTGATCCTATTATTGTGATATTACCTGCTTCATTGTGTTGACTTCCTAATCTAAACGTACCTGATTTATTTTTTATAAACAGTTCAACTTGATTAAATCCAACAGTTCTTACAAAAGCAACTTCACCTGTGTTAGCAGTTGTATCATCTAAAACTGTGTCACCAACATTAGGCACATAAAATATACCATTAACGTCAGGCTGTACTTGTATTAAAACTTTTCCATTCCAAATATCTTTAATTTGTAATTTTTTATTTGTTTTTGCATAAGGCAAACCTAGGACATCTGGATCGTATCTATTCCCTTGGCTGTCTCTGATTGTGTTTACCCATAAATTTACAGTGTTGTTGATCGTTTCAATGCCTCCATCGTAAGGCACTTTGCTTGACATCATTGAAGCAGTTGCTCTTACAAACCATAGTTTGCTTGTTTTAAATCCTGTTGATTCACCCGTTCCAGCAACAACAAATTCTTGCTTGTAAGACAACACAGCGATTTCACTTGCCTCAGTTGGGTGATCTGGTTGTGTATTTGTTTTTTGTTGTGCAGTATCTAAACTGTTTACATAAACTTGAGCACTTCTGCTTGTTTGATTTTTAATTATATCTTTAATAACCAATGCTGGATTTACATCAAATGCTGTTGCATTTTGAACATCTGCATCTGTAGGATAACTTGTTGGCGTTGGAGTTACGTTGAATGGTACTGCTATTACCCACCAACCTCTGTTGTATTCATCTTCATCTGTAAAGGCAATACTGTAACTTCCAACAGACAAATCTACTCCAGTGAACAAATCACCTGTGTCTGCTAAATCTCCACGCAATTCATTTACATAAAGTAAAGTTTTTGTTCCTACTTTTCTTGAATACACAACTTTGGCATTGCCCGTTGTTGTGTAAACTAAATCTTGTACTGCAGGATCATTTACAGTTTCATTGATAACAATAATTTTTTCAACTTTGTGTACAATAGCATGTTCACCAGTTAAAAACGCACTGTCTATATTTGATTGTGCATATGTTCCATTGAACGGTTCTCTGCCTGTAGGATATATCGAAGTGAATTGATTCCATTTCAGTTGAAGTTTGTCACCAACTGCTGTTCCACTAAACTGTTCTGTGTTTGCTCTAACCAACATATGGTCTGTGGTTACATTTGAAAATACATGATCACCTATAACAAGGTTTGTGATATTTTTGTACTCGCTATTATCAGCATCATACGTGCCATCAAATGCAAAAGCATGACTGTCAAAACTTGTAAAGTCTACAGAATCATCTTGGCTGAATATCTTATTCAAAGATTTCCATAGTTGCTCTTTGTATTCAACAATTTCATTTACGTTGTAGTCATTGCTTGTATTGTAAGTACCTTTAAAATTACTTCTTATATTTGTTGCATTAGGCACACCAACAATTAAATGTAATCCGTCATCACTGACAGCAAGATTGTCACCATACTCAACACCTGTGTCAAATACTTGTGAACTGGAAGAGAAAATATTTTCAGTTGGTGAATCAATAATTTGCAACAAACTGTATTGTCCGTTTTCTGTTCCTCTTTCATAAACATAAACTTTTCCTTCTTCTTCACCTGTTGCAGAAATGGCAATCAAAGTATTTTTTCCATTGGCTGATATTGCTTTTCCAAAGTTTGTGTTTGTTTCTTTTGTGTTACTAATTTGCTGATGTGATTTGTATACAGCATTATTTTTCACAACTGCCCAACGGTCGTTGTCACTAGTGTCTATCCAAAACTTATCATTTTCAACAAGACCTCTGTTGTAAATTATATCATTCATTTGGTCTGCTGTTTCAATTCTTGATTCAACAAGTGTTAAAATTTGTGCATTTTCATTATCCTTTACACTCTCATTGAGTGCTACAACTAATGTTGTTCCAACGTTGCTGATAACTTTTAGTGTGTATTTTGCATCAGCAAATACTAATACAACATATTCTCCTGCTGTTGCTGTTATACTGTTGTCTAGTACTAAAGTAATATTGTCCGCTTTTGTAATTGATGTGCTTGTTGCACCACTGTTTAATACTTTATATACGTTCCATAATCTATTGTTGTAACCTGTCCAAATGTATTGATCTGCAAATATTAGGCTGGCATCTAGTGTTGAAATATCATCATAACTGAATACAGAATGATCTACATCTTGTAAATCTACGTATCCACCACTTTGTAAAACTGAACTGTCAATAAATTTCTCAGGAAAAGGATTTCCATCATAATTTGCACTTTTTAAAAACACATCTTTTTCAGGAATAGTAATACGTAAATCAATGTTGTTTACATTTTCTATTTCTTTAAGTTCAAATGGCTGAGGATTCAATCTAATTTTTTGTTCGTCTAAAGTAAATTCAATTTCTTGATATGCCTCACTGGCTCCAAACTGACCTTTACGTATTGCCCACTCTTCATTGAACTCTATGCTTTCTTTATCTGCACTTGTCAATGCTTTGAATAATTTGTCTAAACTGTTACGTGTTCCTTTTTCTCTAATATAACCTTGGTAAAATTTATATTGACTGACATCATCATTAATAATATTTGCTAGATAGTTTCTAGGTTGATATCCCATCAAATGTTGCGACATTTTTTGTTGCTCTGTATCAAAGTTGTCAGTGTTTAAGTCATAAAAATCTGTAAATTGAAGTGCTTTGTAATCAAAATTTGGAACAAGTTCAGTTTTTGGTCTTTCATCTAAACGTACCCATTTTGTATCATCAAAGTCTAAAGTGCCTTCAACTTTGTTTTTTGCAGTGTAAAAATATTGCTTGTATTTTACAAGTGAAGAAGTTGTATAATTTTTAAATGGTTCCCAATCTTCCACAGTTGCATTGTCAAATATAAATCCAGGTACACTGCTACTTCCATTCCAATCTGCTGATATGTAACCAAGAACTTTTAATCTTTCTTGTCTGTATCCTGCTTCAGGTTGATAGATAATGTCATTAAACACAGTTGTATTATTGAATATACAAACGTGTTCTTTCTGCACAACTGGTATTCTAGCAAAATATATTCCATTAACTGTGTTTTTCGTTATTAATTCAAAATGATTATCTTGTCTCACTATTCTTAAATTTTCTTTTTCAATCTTACGACCGTCTTCTTTAAGAACTTCATACTTGCTTCTTAATTCAAACATATTGTCTGCTGTTGAATTCACACTGTCTAGAACAAGTTTACTTGCTGACGGACTCAAAGATATTACTGCACCTGCACTCCAATTCTGTGTGCTCCAGAACAAAAATTCTCTTAAACTTAAACGCCAGTTGGCTACTTCTTCTACTCTACCATCATAGTTTTCAAATTCAAATCCTAAACTTTTTAAGTATGCGTCATACCCCAAAATAAAATCTGCAACATCTTGTGCAGTTTTGTAAACAGTTCCATATGGAACCACTGAGATAGTATCTAAAAAATTCTTTCTTATCTGAACTGATACTCCACCTTCAATAGGCAGTGTTGGCATTTTTGTAAAATTAGAGATATTAAATGCTTGTTCAGATGTGTGTGACTCTATGGTTGTATAGAATGCACGGTTGTATTTTACATATTGACCTTTTGCATAATACTTTTCCGCCTGCCAATCTACATACGTAGCACTAACTCCGCCAACTGTGATTGTTGGATCTGAGGCTTTTGTTAAAACATTTAAAACTTGAAACTGCGGATTTAAACTGTCGTATCCACGCACAATGTAACCTGTTGCTTGTTTTTCGATTATCAAACCACTATAAACATAATTGTCAATAGGTGCACTTGTATTGAAAACAATTTGATAATCTTCTTCTGGCACAAAAACATCTGAAGATGCTGTTGTTGTTTTGCTGTCAAGTTTAACTTTAAATTTATCTTTAGATGTGTAACCTCTTACTTTAAATGTTAATCTTGGTTCTAAACTTTTTACAAGTTCTTTGTAATCATTATGATTTTGTAAATCAACAACATTCACATAATCTGTGATATAATTTGTAAGTCCTGCTGTAAATGATCTGTCTGTGTCATTTATTGTGTTATGAAATACCAAATTGCTTGGGCTGATTCTGTTATTAGTATCTCCATAAACAAATTGTCCTGCACTGTTTTTTGAAATACGTGATCTGTCTAATGCAAGTCCTAAAAATTTAGCAGGCTTGTTACAAGCGATTGCACTCATTAGAGCAAATGGATAGTATGAACTTCTTCTCCAAGCGGTTTCAATTGGTGCTTCGTCGCCAAATTTGTAATCATTACGTGTTGCGTCTGAAACATATTCTTTTGCAAAGTTACTTTGTAAAGGACTCAATAAAGCACCTGAACTGTTTACTGGAATATGATTTAGTAAATCTGGTCTTGCATATTTTTTAACAAACACAGCAGATTTATTAGGCTCACGTATGACCCCATCTTGTAAATCTTGCCAAAGTATCAAATTATCTTTGGTGTAAGGAGCCGGACCGTATACACTTTGCCACCATGTTGGCTCTATTGTAAAGCCTAACATCTTCCACGGTGTTAAGTGTGGTGTGTCTGTATCGTATGCGTGTTTGTACACTGCCCGCCAATAGCCTGGTAAAAGTTCACCAGTAGGCGCAGACATTTTTGAATAATTGTAAGTGAAACTGTTTTGATCAACATAGGTATCATTTTCTGTGTAATCGAGATTACCTACCAAACGTAACCACTCAACAAAATCAGACAATAAGACATTATCAATTGACTGTTTAGTGATTCCAGTTTGTCTATACAATCCCGGCACATAGTCTTTGATACTTAATATGCTTTCATCGTAAGATACTTTTATGTTGTTGTATATTCTTTTTTCTAATTCAAGTAATAAATCATCTCTGTAATCTTCATATGCAAGTGTGATAGATCCGTCATGTCCTTGTATTACTTTCTTTGTAGTTGGGTAAGATGTATCATCAAATATTTTAGGTTCATATTTTGGATATAATCCAAGTTTAGTTGGTGTCTCAGGAACAAAACAACCATCTGTTGTTTCATATTCATACACACTAATAATGTCATCTAGTGCAATGGTTTTTGTTACTGCAACAAACCCAGCATTATCAAAATTGTAATCTTTACCATGTACTAATAACACATCATTCAAATATACAAGCACTGATCTAGATGATAGTGAATTCAAATCAAAGTTTTGTGTTAACTGATAAAATTTATTGTCAGCATTGATTACTGTATGTTCAGTTAATACATAGGCTCCATGAGCAAACAAATCAGTAAAATAATATGGCGTTGCAGTTGTGTTGTCTTTGTTTATTACAGATATAATTTTGTCAAACAAATCTCTTGTGTCAGTATCAATACCAATAGTTTCAGCAGTTTGTATAAATCTTCTTTTAAATTTACCATATTCATTTTGTGCATTTTTAATTGCTTCAATTACATTGCTAGATTTATTGTTAAAATAAAATGTAGGTAAACTGATAGGCCCAGAGTGTTGTACAAATTTTGTAGCATAAGGTCCTTGTTCGCCTAGGTCTCTTAAATTACCAACACCAGGATACACACCTTCCCATTCAGGATGATTTTCAATTATAGTTTTTACGTGATCACCTACTTCTCCTAAACTAAACTGTGTGATGTTTGCGTTTAAAGGATTAGATTCTAAATTGCTTGCCATTTCATAATGACCGTTAGTATTTTTTGCAGTATCACTATAAGTTTTTAAAATTAAGTTTTGTCCAACAGTTAAAGCATTTACAAAACGTACAACTTTTGTGCCATTTTTATCAACTAAAGTATAATGTGTTGTTGGCTTCTTTCTGTTGTTGTCTACAATTACAGTAACAGACAAATCTGTTAAACTTGCACTGTTATTGTAAACATCTATTGCAAAGTCATTGGTTTGTGATGCTTCTACAACATATTGTCTAATTACTTTTTGTGTGGATTCAGTTTTTCCTTTAACATAACCATTTACAACTGTAAAGTTGGTTTGGTCTGAATATTTTCTTAAAAAACCTTTTGCACTTGTTATTGTGTCTGTGGCTTCTTTTTGGTATGAATAAGTTTCACTTAAAAGATCAAAGTTAAAAATTATATCCCCAACATTTTCAACATTTTGATAACTTAAAGGAAAACCTAGTTCACTATCGTTTGCTCCTTCACCTTGTTTGTAAGAAAATATTTTATTTCCTACAAAATTTATAGATGGATAAACAGTGTTGTCGCTTAAACTTACTCCGTCATTGTCAAATAATTCAAACAATGGTGATTGGTTAACAGAAGTTTTCTTTTGCCCTTCTAGCCATGCAGTGCCATTGTAGTAAAAACTTTTACCTGCATTGTTTGTTCCTTGTGTGACAAACAACACATCATCTGTTGCTGGATCTCCATCTGTTTCTTTGACTAAACTTATCTGTCTAGTAGTGGTTGTTCCATCATAAAAATCTATAAATTTTACTTTGTATATTCTGTTGTTAGCATCTATGCTTGTATCGGCTGTGAATAAAACTCTCATGCCGTCAATTAATTGAATACCATCTACATAATGACCTACCGATCCTTCAATAATGCTGAATATATCTGTGGTTGTACTATCAATCAGATTAACACTTTGCTTGGCTTTAGTTCCAAATTTGTACAACTTGAGCCCTGAACCAAATTCAATAATTGGTCTTCTTGCTCTTGTGTTTTGATCTACTGTTGTTTCTATTCCATTTATTTTTGCTGAATTTTCTACAACGTCTCTGTGTACCCACCTGTTGTATCTACTCCATGGATTTCTGTCTGGAGATGCTTTAGAAATTACAACATAATCTTTAGTGGTTGCAAAACTTGTTGATGTGCCAAACCCAACACGGTCAAAATTTACTGAGTCAAATGGCACAGCATATTCTGTTGTGTAGTCCGCAGTGATTTCAACTTCAGTTGCTTTTATAAGTCTTATTGCAGAGCCAACTCCATCAACATAATATTCGTTGTCTTTATAACTTGCTGGAGTAACTTCTCCTCTGAAATTAATTTTCATTCCATTTGATAAACTGTATCCGTTAGATAAAGTGTATTCTTTTTTGCCTACAACTTCATTGTCAACATCAATAGCACTGTTTTCTTCAATATCATATATTCGTAATTCACCATATGTGTTGATGTCATTAGTAGATTGATAAAACAAAGTGTCTGGAGCAGTGTCTGGAACTTCAAATGTAATTGTGCCTTGCTCAATTTTTTGTTGGTCAACTCCAAGATCGAAAAGATATTGATCACCTTCAAGCACAGACGTTCTTATTGTGAAAGGCATTCCTTCACAATCAATATTAAATTTGTATGTTTGTCCTCTGTATAATTTTAATGACGGATTTTTTGTTAAGCCATCTGGACTGAAAACATAAGCATAATTTATTTCACTAGAATCTAATGTTACAGAATATGTTGAAACAACATTTCTTTGTTGTCCTGTGACACTTACTGTTAACGGACCATAAGGTAACCAATAGTATTCTCTAAAATTATAAAACTTGTCCCAATCAATATTAGGATTCCAAGCATAGTATTCTTGTGCATTTAGTTTATTGTGATCATCTGTATTTCCACCAAGTGCTTTTACACTGTTCACATAGTCGATGTAATCTTTATGAAATACATTGTTATCTAAACTATCAAAGGCAGTAATTGCTGGTTCTAATTTGTAATTTGCTCTATCGTCTGAAACTTCACTAATGTATGGATCGTTGGCATTGAATGCTTTTGCGTTTTTTCTTCCGTAATACGCACTTACTTTTTCAGTTTGACCTTCAGAAATTAATTGATCAACTGTACTATGTAAAAACTTTTCATTTACAGGAGTCCTAAAATATTTAGGCAAAAAGTCGGAAGACTTTTTTTTTGAAGAATTAATTGATGTATTTTCTTTTTGACCTTTATTATATGCCATTTTTAGTAACCTGAGCCTCCAGAAGATCCAGAACCTCCGCTACTGCTTGAAGAACTTGAAGAACTTGAAGAACTTGATGTTGTTGTGTTTGAACTTGTTACTATGGTTTGATCAGTACCAAAAGTAGTTACAACTTCGCCCGAGGCTCTTAATTTACTTGCAGTAATGGCATCTATTACTTCAACGTTATCTACAGTTGCTCCACTTATAAAAATTTCATTGCTTTCTGATTTAATTTCAAACAGACTTCCAAAGCCTTGACTTGCAGTATTAGGCACAATTACAAAAGTTGCAAGATCAGGCGCTAAAATGTTCATTACGTATGTACTCAGTTCTGAAAAATAAAAAGTATCACCAAATTCCCAATTTTCTAATGCAAAGAATTGGTTGATAGCCTGTATCACTTGGACTTTCAATTCGCTGTCATTGACAACTTGTTCTGAGTTTTTAACAATTTTAAAAGTAGCCTGTAATGAAGTATCTGCTTTTGAACCAAACAATACTTTGTAAGATACAGGATGATAAATTAATTCATCTGAAATACTTTTAATTTTATCTAATTCTCCACCATAACTTTTGTACAAACTGTCTGAACTTGGAGTTTTAGGCTGTGTTGCATTTGCACCAGACAACCATAATCTAAATGATCTGTCATAAGTTCTTGATAACAAATATAAATCTATTATGTTGCTTGTACTTGGATCTATTCTTGAATTGCTGTCTGCTGAATGTACATAATGGAATTTCAATCCACCTCTACCTGTTTTAGCAACATAAGATGTGTTATTAACCAACACATTATTAACTTTGTCAATGCTTTTAAAAGAATCTGTATCAACAATGTATAATATTGTACCATCTTCGTAAGTGCTGTAAGGTGCTATACTGTTTGTGCTTTGAACAGTAACAATTTTTTCGCTTGAAGAATCTACGTAATTAATTTCATTACTGCCATCATTAAATTCATTAATTTTTAGGAAAACAAATTTTGTTGTGTCAACAACAAGTTCAAAACTTTCAGGATTATCTATCAAGCCATCTTGATCACTATCAAAAAGAGATACTTCTAATTTTTTACTATTAACATACCCACTTGTCTCTCTAAACTCTTTTACTCCTGAAAATGAAACATCAGTTGTCATTGTAATGTTTGTGTTAGGTTTTGTATTGATGCTTAACACTGTAATACTGTCTTTTTGTGTTTTACCTGTTGTAGGATTATAGTTTTGATTGCTTGAGTCATAGAAAAATCTAATTTCTTTGTCGGATTCAAACACATACCTCATACCCCGGTTTTCCATTGTGTATGTTTCACCATTGTTTGTAAACAGCAACAACCAACTAGAGTCTAGTCTTTGATTACTGTCATCACCACTCTTACCAATATTAAAGTCGCCATAGATACTTAGGTTAGTTTCTTTTATAAGTTTCCATGTTCTGCTGTCTTGGTCAAATCTTAAACCGAATGTATTGTATGCAAAAACTTGTTCTATGATATCATTTTTTAAGCCTGCACTTAAAAATTTTGTAAATTTAGATTTAATTTTTTTAAGTATTGCTCCTGTTGGTACAACATCACTGAATGCAATAGGTCCAGAACCATCTGTTTGCACAGTTTTTCCATCGCCAATCACACTAACAACGCTAGTCCAAATGTAATCACTGCTACCTGGATGATCTGCTGTGCCTGACATCAATGTTCCGTCAGCCATAAAATGAAAGCCACTAGGTGCTTCAAATTTACACAATGCTCCTGTTTCAATGTATTTCAATTGACTTGCTGTTGTTGGTCCAGCGGAATATTGCAAACCATCTGGATCTTGTAAAAGACCTGTGCTTAAATTATTTCCTTTTGTAGATTGTACAAAACTTGCATTTAAATCGTCTAGTAATAAGTCTGGAAAATTATTAATAAAGTAATTGAACAATCTATTTTCACTTAATACTGGCTCTATCTTGTTGATAATTACACCTTCAATATCTGTTCGTGTTCCAAAATTAAATGTGTTAAGATCATTAATTAATTCTCTGTACACAACACCATCATTGCCATATACATTGACATCACTGCTAGTGCCTGTTGCATCTACAAAATCAAAATATTTGGATATGCCTGCACTTACTCTATTAACACTTTTTACTTTTACAATTTCTCTATTTTTTCCTAATGGTGCAACATTGTAATCTTCTCCTGTAATCATTCTATTTTGTGTGTAAAATGAAGTAGGAGCATTTACTTTGATGTTTTCATTTGTTTCAGTTGTTGTACTGTTATCAACTGTGTATTGCAAACTACAAACAAAACTTAATGTTTCAGTTTTACCAGACGCAGATACGTATGGAATATCTATTTGAATATTTTGCATTTCAGTTGGTGGAATTGAAAATGCTAAATTGTCCGAAGTTCTGTAGTAAACTCTATATGAGCCTTGTGGTAAATCACCAAATACACCATCGGAAAATTGCAAACTAATTCTGTCGTCAGTTTTAGTTGTTACACTATAAGTTGTTCTATTATTTTTATTCTGTGAATTGTAAATTATATTATTGCCTACCATGGAATCAAGTTTTGTCCATTGGTTTAATTCTGTCCCTGTTTCGTCTAATTGATATAGCCATACATCTGTGTTGTTTACATTTCTAGCGTCAATGTTTACAGACTGATTAGGCGTTGGTAAACTAATATTAAATTCACCTTGATCTAAAAACCCTTGTCTGAAATGAACAAAAAATCCTGTGTTGGCACTGGATGCTCCTTGTCCGTCATCTCTGTGAATTAATCCAAATTTTCTTCCTGGTAATGGTGCGTGTTCATTTATTGAAGCATCAAGAACTTCTGCACTTGTAATTTCAAAATCGAAATTTCTTCCATTTACACTTTTACTAAATGCAAAAACTGGAATGTCTGTACCACTTGATTGGACATTGTATTGTTTTGTTAAAATACCATTTACTGTATCTGAAGCAACTGGTTTGCCAAACTTTGTGTTAGAGCCAAATGCCGCATTCATTACTTTTATGAATTGCTCATACCAATCAGCATTAGACGTATCTGCCCAACTGATTTCTGCATTTCCTAAATCTAGATTATTACTGTCAATAACGTTTTCAGTTGTAGATACTGCAACAACTTTCAACAAGCCATTAGCACATTGATTTCTTGTTGCATTGTAACTTAATAAACGTGCAAGTCTTAAAACTGATTCTCTTCTATCAGCAAGTTCTAAGAAATTTTCTCTTGCATTTAAATCTATTCTGTATGATAAATTTTGCCCAAGAAATGCTATTAAATCAATTAGAGCAAGATACTCGGAACTTTCTATGTAATCATTAAAATCTTCAGGATAGTTTTCACGTAGGTAGGCTATCATGACTCTTCTTAAGTTATCGAAGTCATAACTTTGGAATTCAGCGTTACGGAAACTTTGATATATGCGTTTCCAATCTTCTGCAAGTAGTAATCTATTTTGTCTTTGTGTTGTGGACATAATTTTTTATTTGTATTTATTGGCTCCTATTAAGTACCTATTTAATCTAGTAACCCAGCATCCTCATCAAAACGCAATCTCATATTTTCTGACACATTATACGTCAAATATGTCAATTGACATTCAATTTGTATACCACTTTCGTATTGACTGACTGTAACACCATCAACTTGAACCCTTGGGTCATAGTTGATAATATCTGTAACGTTTTCGCTTATAAAATCTCTATTATCGTTGGTCAATGGTTCGTACACCATATCCCATATTATGGTGCCAAAATTTGGATCTTCCAACTTTTCTCCCTTGCGTATATGAAACAAGTTGATAATATCCTGTTTAATTAAAGCAATATCAAACAACTTGAAACTTGTATTGTCTGGATTCACTGTGCTCAACCCACGATAGGCTCTTTGAGTAGGATTTACCCTAGGTTTTTGATTAGATTTTACAGTAACTTCTTTGTATAATTTTTTTTCTTCTGATGCCATAACAATATTTAACCTTTAAAAATCACCCACCACTCTTCCTTCTGGATCTACATACACACTCATATAAAAAGGATCTCTAGTGGTTGTAGCAGTTGAAGGTGGTATGCTGGTTGTTCCTGTTTGCTCAAATATAAAATCTGAGGTTCTATCTGTGTTGGTTTTAGCAACATTTGTGGGATTTAAATTTTCATGATGTCCCCAAGGTTCGTGTTGAGGAATGCGTTTCATTATAGAATCTGTGCTTTCACCTGGATTGGTAAACACAGATAAGTCTGTAACCGGCAAGCCAGTAAACACACCATTTGCAATGTTAACAAGTCCACCAACATCTATGTTTACATTGGCTCCTGCGTAAAGATTAGATGCCGCACCTACAGTTGTATTTTGTGTTGCACCTATTTGATTTGTTTGTGAACCAGTAACTTTCAAATTTTCTGTAACAACTTCTGTGTTAAGAGCACTTGCTTTTAAATTAATGTTTCTATTTGCTTCTAAATTGAAATCTCTATCTGTTTTAAAATTGAAATCTCCTTTGCTGTGAATACTAATACTATCATCTGCGAATATATCAATCTTTCCATTAGCAGTCATTTCAATCCAAGTGGTTCCTTTAGCATTGCCAATATAGATTAAATCTTCTGAATTGTGCATCAATATTTGATGACCTGTTCTTGTACGCAAACGCAATAATTCGTTGAAAGGAATACCTGGTTGTCCGCCTGTTTCCTTTTTAGATACATCCACATATTCAGAACCAGTAGCAGAAGCAGTTCCTTTCCTAATAAGTGTTTGGTCTCCGTCATCCATTATAAACGACGAACCACCTTTTCTTTGGAAATGTAAATTTTTAGATGGCTTAAAAGTTTCATCAAAGTCTTTGTCTATCGGACCTGGAGTTAAAATTCCAAACACACTTGAAGGAACTTCTCTCCTAGCAGATGACGATGAAAGACCTCTAGTTTCGTCTTCTATCAGACCTTGATTCGCTAAAATGTTTTTAAAATTATTGTGTACAGGTTTTAAATAATTGTTTGCGTCTTTTTTTGGATTATTTTTATTGTACTCTTTGTTGTATTCCACCACAGGCATTTTTTTATCAATTTCACCTGCTTCTGTTGAGTTATGTAAGTTAGTTGCTGGATTACCTTCTGGCAACTGAATGTTCATTCCTTCTTGCTGAATGCAACCAAACCAATATGCTTTTTCAATGTTGCCTTCTACAAATATAACCATTACACGATTGCCAACATCTGGTGGAACAAACCACATTCCATAACTGCTTTGACTGTACCTGTAATCTTTATTGTCTCTGATATCGTTTACAGGTGTTGTTCCATAAAAAGGATTAAGAAATTTTGCACGAACTGTTTGTCCTGTTGTCTGTGTTTGTCCACTTTCAGTTGTCTTTAAAATTTCAACTTTTAATGCTCCTTGAAATTTAGGATCCATCACTGATCTCACAATGGCTTCGTAAGGACCTGAATTATTTCTTACAGTTAATTGTAAATCTGTTCTACTTAAATTTGGCATTATGGGTAAGTGCCTCCTTGATACGTATCATCATTCAATGAAGTTCCTGCATCTTTTGATATTTGTTCCATTACATCTAGTGCAGGTGCATTGTCTGTTCCTGTAATTTTAGTTGGGTCAATTACTCCTGTTTTGTTTCTTATTAATTCTATTTCTTGAGTAAATTTATTTCCCGAAAATGAACTTCTTACAGTGATTGGATAGTAGTAGCCACTGAATTCTCCAAGTACTTGCATATCAGTTTCACTTCTAGTGTCCTTGTTGAATAGCATTGTTCCGTCTGGACTTATATCTAAAGGAGTTCTAAAATTAACTTTAGTAAACACAATACCTCTTAAAAAATCTGCCGCCAAGTCTTGATCTGTAAATTGATCAGTTTCAACATCTTTTGCATGACCTACATAATTTCCAAACCCTGTTTGAGGTAAAAAGTAAGGGTCTCCAACAATATTCAAATCTAATTTTACTAAATCAACAGCACTGTCCAAAATGGCTTTGTTGAATTGTCTAGCAATACGTAATTCAACAGTTTCAATGTTTCCACCTGTTGCTTGAGGATCTCCGAATGCTACTTGCGAATTGATAGTGTTGCCACTATAAGAACTTGTTGCAGAACTTTGACCAACACTAGATTTGTCCGTTGATACACTTGAATTTGAATTGTCTTGTGTATCTCCACTGCTGTTTCCATAATCGTTCATCAGTGCAGTAAAAAACGCTTGGTTAAATTCAACATTAAAGTCTATAACATCTTTGTTTGTACCTTTGTACAATATGTTGTATTCTTTTCTTATAAAGTTATCTAATAAATCTGCTCTACTGACCTCATCGGGAGCCATAAATTTATCGTCTGGCACATTGTAAGGAATTATTCTATACATTATTATTTCTGGATATGTGTTGAATCTTGATTGTATTTTCCAATCATTAAACATATATCTGCCAGGAATAATTTTAAACCATTGTATCATTCCATCAGGTGCGGCTTTTTTCCTTTTTACAAGGTCCTGACCATAATCACTTAATAATATAATCTCTTCGATAATCTGAGTAAAGTGTGTGCCTTTTTTAAATGCAATAGTTTTGTTTTTTGTATCAATTTTAGCAGTAGACTTAATCGTTGTTTTAGTGTTCTGATCATAATATTTTTGAGTATCACCTGTGTCATCTGCAAAATCCTTACCAGTGTCTGCGGCGTTTTGTAAATGTTTGATAACCATTTTAGATCTGCCTATTTCATTTTGCATGATTTGTTGTCCTTGGAATCCTGTTTCAAAGTCATATGCAAAATTTTCAAACAATCCTCCAAATACACCCTGTATTCTTTGTGAGTATGGGATTTGAACAGGTCCTTCAAAACCTTCAGATTCCAGCATTACAGTGGTCGGAGTTTCTTTTGCGGCTTTATTCACTATACCAGATGTGAATCCTGCTTTGTTTGGAAATATAAAAACATAATCCCTAGCAGAATTTAATTTTTTTAAAGAGGCTTTGTTGTCTGCTGAATTTCTTTTACTGTATTTTGAACCACCTCTAAAATTTCCTTTTGTAGTTTTTTTTGATTTGTCTGCTTGAACTTGTTTGTCATTTAAAATTTTACACAAACTTTGTTTTCCTGAAAATAAAATTTCCGAAACAGTTTCACCTCTAATTTCAATATCGTTAGGAAGTCTTGCATATTGATCTGCAAATGCAACATCATTCAACGCAATGGCTTCAACTTCATACTGAGACACACCATTGTTACTAGCAAAATTCACTTTGCTAATTTGAATTGGCATAACTTTTCTTAATTGTTTACGTTCATCAGGTGTTAGTTCTTCGTCAGTAGCGCCTTTGAATTCACAAATTAAAACCATTGGGTGCGTGAGATAAGAAGCCATATTTGCATCATCTCCTGTAAGCGATGCCTTGGCAACTTGCAATTGAAGATTTTGTAGAAACAAACCTAAACTGAAAGGTTCATGCACAGTGAAACTTAAAGTAGTGCCTTGTGTGTGTCCCGTTTTACTATTACTATGAATTACTGCTTCTATTTGTACATTGTCTATATAAAATTCTAATTCTAAAGGTTCTTTTGCTAAATTGGAATCACGTGCTGAACCTCCTGCACTTTTTGCCACAATGTTTTTTGGTGCTTGACCTTTTAGAATATTTTCGTCAGGAAAGTTTACTTCATCAAGAGTAAGTGCGGCTAGTGTGAATATTGCATTCTGTGTATTAAACTTATGAAGAGGATTTTGTATTCTTTCAACTGCTTTAATTTTTTTGGTTTGCTTGGCAACTTTATCGCCTACAGGTACAACAATTTCTAATCCTTCAAAATCATTATTATCAATGCCGTTTGTAGTAGATTCAATTTTTTGTGCTATTTTTGACTCTGCATTAAGATTTCTATTGATGCCATGTCTATAAAGTTTTCTTTTAGATGTTACAACATTGGTAGTACTGAAGACTGAATCTTTACCTTCTTCTTTAATTTTGTTTGCAATATTCTTTTTAATTGCAAGGCGTTTTTCATAGCGTGACATTTTACAATCCTAAATATGAGAATAGTGTTTTCGGCTCGCAAATCATTATTTCTGTTCCTGCTCTAAAATCAAACACAGGATCTTTTAATACATCAAAATTTCTTTGTGAAAAAACCCACCATAACTTGGGAGTCTTATAAATTTCATTGCTGGCTAAATCCGGACGTAGATGAAATTGACTTTCAATTGTATACGGCAAATCAAGTTGACTGATAGGAATTGCTCTAGGCACAAGAATGTCTAGATATTCATTGTTAACAATAGGAGTGAATGCATAAGGAGATGTTCCGCTGTAACTTGTCATTAGATAAATCCTCCGCCTTTGCCTATGTAACCATCTTTGATAAAATCATTCAGACTGAAACGACTTTGTTTTGTTCTGCTGTATTGTGGAGTAACTGCTACTGTAACAATACTTGTTGCAGGTGCCCAACCTTTTGGAGTTGTTTCTAATGAGTCTGCTGTTGCCGAAGCGGCTCCTACTGCTGTTGAAATGTAATCAACATCCTTAGGCATATCAAACTGAAAACTGTTTATGATCACAGGCACATTGTTAAAAACAAAATCACCATAGCCATTTAAGTACACCACTGGTGGCGGTTGCCCTGCATCTTGATCCACGCCAAAGTTCATTTTTGTAACTGATCTCAAGTAGTGAATACATGCCACCCAATATCTTGCTTCAGCGGCATTTTGCACAAAAAAGTCTCCTGTAATTGTCATCTGGTCCACTTGGCTGTTTTGATATGAATAGTAAGGATAGTTTGTGTGAACAGGTTGAATTGATTGATAGTTTGCACTCTGCGATACCAACACTGTTGGAGTGAATGGAAACACAAAGCCGTTAGTTTTATTCAAAGGTGCTAACAGATCTGTTTCGTCTGTGGCTTTCTCTTTAAATAATTTTGGCATACTAAAACGTAAACGCCAATCTTTTTCTTCTTCTGCAATTGCCACATCTGCTGTTTTAATATTTTTTTGTATGTTAAAATCAAGCATTGCTAAATTGCTTTTTTTCACAAGGTACTTCTGTTTAATGGAGTTTACACCTTCGTCAAGATTTGCCTTGACTTCATCCATTTTTGCCTTGGCTAAATCGACTAGTTGAGTGCCTTTCTCTATGGCCTCGCTCTTTTTACTGTCCAATACCTTTTTAAAATTTTCTGAGCTCATAAGTTTGATACATTTATTTATTGACAAAATTAACTGCGTACATTATAGTAGATAAATATATGGCATTGAGAAAAATAAATTATCTAAATAACAGAGATTTACTGGTTGAGATACACAAATCCAAGTCCAGTTTTTGTAGTTTTGTATCTGATGAACACCATCAGTACGATACTATATTGACCAGTATTGACAGAATTAACCTAAGGACTATTGCAGAAGCAAAACGTACCAGGGCAAAACGGCTTACACAACAAGCATATGAAAAAGCCAAAGCACTGAATCCAAAAATACGTTTAAGCCAATGTGAAATAAAATACAAGACCATTCCTAAAGAGGACCTTGTGTTTAGAATTTACACATACGAACACGTGCCAGATGAACCAGGCAGGAAAAAGAACCCAAAAACAGTAGCAGATAGTAAAACCAAAGTCAATTTTACTCCGTTTCAACATTGGAAATTTGATGAAAAAGGCAATCTGGTGTGTGTGGGAAAAAGTCATTGGGAAGGTGGAATGACAAACGGCTACTTTAACAAAGACAAAGGCAGAGCAACAAACGAATTGGCAAAGATGTGGATGAAGTTGTGTGAACGATATGGTACAAGAGGTAACGTTAGAGGTTACACCTACAACGATGAAATGCAAGGTCAAGCAATCTTGCAACTTGCACAAATTGGTTTGCAATTTGATGAATCTAAATCAAACAATCCATTTGCATACTACACAGCGGCAGTTACTAATTCATTTGTAAGAATCATTAATATTGAAAAACGTAATCAAAATATAAGAGATGACATTTTAGAAATGAATGACATGATGCCGAGTTTAACAAGACAAACTCAATCAATGAATGCTCAACCAGATAAGAAGAAAAAAGTTTCAAAATCAAAAGCCAAAAAGTAAACTTGACATTATGCAGTTTAGACTTTACACTGTCAAGTAAGGAGAAGAATATTGTTTAAGAAATTAGCGGTTTTTACTGACATACATTTTGGCTTGAAGTCTAATTCAAAAATACACAACGACGACTGCGAAGCATTTGTAGACTGGTATATTGAACAAGCGAAAAAAGAAGGTTGTGAAACAGGAATGTTTTGTGGTGATTGGCATCACAATAGAAACAGTGTGAACATTACCACTATGGACGTTTCCATTAGATGCCTAGAAAAAATAGGAAAAGCATTTGATAAATTTTATTTCTTTCCTGGCAATCACGATTTGTATTTCAAAGACAGCAGAAGTATTCAGTCCACAGAGTTTGGAAGATTTATTCCTGGCATAACAATGGTAAATGAAATTATGAGCGTTGACGACGTTGTTATGGTGCCTTGGTTAGTAGGCGATGAATGGCGTAAGGTCGGCAAAATGAAATGCAAATATATGTTTGGTCATTTTGAACTGCCTAATTTTTTTATGAACGCTATGGTAGAAATGCCTGACACAGGTGAATTGAAAGGCAGTGACTTTCAAAATCAAGAATATGTGTTCTCTGGACACTTCCACAAAAGACAAGTTAAAAACAATATTCATTACTTGGGAAATGCTTTCCCACACAATTACGCAGATGTAGATGACAATGATCGTGGCATGATGATCTTAGAATGGGACAAAGAGCCAAGATATCTGAACTGGCATGACTGCCCGAAATACAAATATGTAAAATTAAGCGAACTGTTAGACAAAACAAAAGAAATAATGCTACCTAAAATACATTTAAGAGTTACGCTTGACATTGATATTTCTTACGAAGAAGCAAGTTTTATAAAAGAAACGTTTATGAAAGAATATGATTGTAGAGAAATTACACTTATTCCAAGTAAAAAAGATGAAGAAATAAACAGCGACTTAGATTTAACAAAATTTGAAAGTGTAGATGAGATTGTTGCAAAAGAGTTAGATTCTATCGAATCAGACAATTACAACAAAAAAACATTAATGGACATTTACAACGATTTAGGATGAGATTAAAAGATTTAACTGTAAAGAATTTCATGAGTGTGGGTAATCAGACTCAAGGATTAAACTTCGACCAAAAACATTTGACCCTTGTATTGGGCGAGAATTTAGACCAAGGTGGACATGACGCTGGATCGCGGAACGGTACAGGTAAAACCACCATGGTCAACGCCCTATCTTATGCAATGTATGGTGAAGCACTTACAAAAATTAGACGTGATAATCTTGTTAACAAGACCAATGGTAAAAATATGTTGGTCACACTTACATTTGAACAGAATGGAATTGACTACAGAATAGAACGTGGCAGAAAGCCTGGAGTGATGAAATGGTTTGTCAACGATCAAGAACAAGAACTTGAAGATATCAGTCAAGGAGACTCAAGAAAAACACAAGAAGAATTAAACAAAATGATTGGTATGAGTCCTGAAATGTTTAAACACATTGTGGCACTAAACACATACACACAACCATTTTTAAGTTTACATCACACAGAACAACAAAAAATTATTGAACAACTGCTAGGAATAACGCTGTTGTCTGAAAAAGCAGATGTGCTAAAACAAAAAATTAAAAAATCTAAAGAAGATATTGCTTTAGAAAATGCAAGAATTGAAGGAATAAAAATTTCCAATGAAAAAGTGCAAGAGACAATACAATCATTGCACAACAAGTCTAGTGCATGGGACTCACAGAAGAAAGAGGATATACGCAAACTAGAACGCACAATCACAGAACTTGTTGATGTAGATATTGAAAAAGAACTTGAATCGCATAAAAAATTAGAAGTGTGGCAAAAGCATACAGACTCAATCAATCAATTGCTAAAAGATAAAAGCAATTATGAAGCATCTATTGTACAAGCAGACAAACAGGTAAAAAAATTAGGCAACGATTTAGACAGTTTGCATGATGATGCAAAATGTTATGCTTGTGAACAAGAACTGCCACAAGAAAAAATTGAAAAAATGAAAAGAGATCTGGAAGAACAGTTTGGTGATGCAAACAGTTACGTGATGGATCTAGCAGAAAAGATAGCAGTGATAGACAAAGAACATGCAAGTTTAGGAGAACCTGAACACAAACCACAAACGTTTTATGAATCAATACAACAAGCATATGAACACAAACAGCACTTGGATACATTGCAAACTGCTGTTTCAAACAAAAAAGAAGAAACAAATCCATATCTTGATCAAATAGATGAATTAAAACATCAAGCAGTACAAGAAGTTGATTGGACTGTGGTCAATGATATGCAAAAATTAAAAGAACATGAAGAGTTCTTACACAAACTGTTAACAAACAAAGACTCCTTTATTAGAAAGAAGATTATAGATCAAAACTTGTTATTCTTAAACAACAGACTGACAAACTATTTGGATAGATTAGGATTGCCTCATTTGGTTACATTTAGAAATGATTTGAGTGTGGAAATTACACAACTAGGTCAAGAACTAGATTTTGATAATTTGAGTCGAGGTGAACGGAACAGATTGATATTAGGATTGTCTTTTGCATTTAGAGATGTGTGGGAAAGTTTGTATCAAAACATCAACTTGTTGTTTATTGATGAATTGATTGACAGTGGTATGGACAGTGCTGGTGTGGAGAGCAGTTTGGCTATTCTTAAAAAGATGAGCAGAGAACGATCAAAAAACATATTCTTAATCAGTCACAGGGACGAATTGATGGGCAGAGTGAACAGAGTACTCAAAGTTATCAAGGAGAACGGATTTACATCATACGCAAACGATGTAGACGTTATGGATTCACATGGATGATACACACGACCAATTATACAAAGCATACATGGAATATCACAAAGCAAACGAACAGTTTGAAAAGAAAAAATCCTACAGAACAAAAATAAAAGCAAGAAAGTTTCTCAGTCTTATCAGAAGACTTGCAATCAAGAGAAGAGCAGAAATAATGGAGCAGTTCAAAGCGGCTCAAGGGAAGTAGAGAAGGCGAAGCCTCGCCAAAATTTTTTAGAGCGAAGCGATGCTACGCAAAATTTTTTTTAGCGGAAGCCAATTTTTGACCTGACAAACACAATCACTGGTAACTATCAGTATGCCATGGACTTATCAAGGTAAAATCATAGAAACATTGCCAGAACACTGTGAAGGATTTGTGTATTTGATCACAAACACAACCAACGGTAAGATGTACGTGGGCAAAAAACTGGCGAAATTCAAGAAGACACGTCCGCCTCTCAAGGGCAGGATAAACAAACGTAGAAGCAAGGTTGAATCTGACTGGCGCGAATATTGGGGTTCGTCGGATCATTTGCTGGAAGACGTAGAAAAACTAGGCGAAAAAAACTTTACAAGGCAAATACTGTACATATGCAGTGGCAGAGGCGCAATGAGTTACCTCGAAGCTCGTGAACAATTCGAAAGGCGAGTATTAGAATCCGATGATTACTACAATGGCATCATCAATGTTAGAGTTGGTGGTTCCCGAATCCTTAAAGAAGAATTGAAAAAACACAATCCCAAGGCATAACATAGCAACACGGTTGATCATAGATCCAGGAAATGCAGTCGATAAGACGTTAGGTGAATCCTGAGTTGCAAGGCAAGTGCTAACTGAAGGCACAAAAGATGATGCTCTGTGAAAAAGATACAACATCACAACTGAACACTTTGTTTGCAAAGGGTGTGTCAGTTGCCCGTGACTGATGAAGTCTGGAGTAGGGAGTTGGCGGGTCACCGCTTCCGTTCATAGAAATCTCCTTTTGCACAATGGTAGGCTCGTCTCGCATGATGGCACCGTACTTTTCCCGGCAACGGGTGAAGTATGGCTCAACTGTCTGCATGATGCAACAACTTACTTCGTAAGCGATGTTGGAGTACTCAATTAGGACGACGAGTCCTAATTTGGATTAACGAAGTTAATCCACTCAATTTAAGGCGTGCTAGGATTGAATGATTCCATACGTTTCCATTTGTGCTTGTCTGGATCGCATGATGGTGTGTAGTGTAGAATGGTGTCTTCCCACTTTTTAATACTTTCTAAATGGTTCAATACTTTGCGTGAATACACATAAAGATGTGCAGGATTCTGTTCTGCCAAATCGTTGCAGTTTGGAATGTGCAACTCTGTGTGATAGGTTTGCAATGCATCCACTCCGTCATAATTTGAAAAATCTCTGGCGTGGCTGTCGCCACACAACCACGTTAATGGCGCAAGGTCTTTGGCCACCATGGGCACGTCCTTGGCAGTGTCATACCAATGTATGTGTTTGAAACCTTTGGCATTCAATCTGTCCCAACTCTTGTTGCCCACACTGTAGATGTTTTCTTCCATGAATGGTTCAAGGCTGTGCTGATAATTGTTCAGTGCTTCCATGTGTGTGATTAAAAGTGGACCTTTTCGAGCGGCTGTGTGTTCCACGTGATGTGATTGCAAACAAGGCAACCACCTGGCTCCTTCTTCGAGCGGCCCGGGATCTTGTATCTGAGTGTACACTATCATAAAATGTAGAATTATTTAATTTGCTGTCTATGTGATTAAAATAGCATATTTGCTTGTAGGTGTCAAGAACGCATGTTGTTTCATACTTTATATTATGTACTTATCACAGCAATGGGCAGGATTTAAAAGAAAGGCTGTCCAGTTTTTTTGGCAGTTTCCAAATTCTCTTTGACCAAATTGCCAATCATTTCACGTTCTTCGTAGGTGCTCATGTATGCTTCGTTGAGTGTGACTCCACCTCTCATGTACCAGCATATACGCACTAGATCAAATCTGAATTGTTTTTTGTCCGCTTCCATCTTGGCGATTTCCTTTTTCACCTCGAGTTCGGACATGGAGAGTATCCTTATACGAAAAAATTTGATTGGTCAAAGGTGATTGGAACTTCAAATGTTTCCGGTGCACCTTTCTCCTGTTCTTCTTTAGATGTGTTGGCAATGAATGGTTTAACAGCAAACTTGTCACGCTGTTCTGTGATGTGATCTAAAATTGTTGTGTAAAATTCTTTGCTGGTGTTCTGCATGAACTCCAAAAGATGTTTTGGATCATTAACAACTTGTCCATCAGTAAGTTCAATCTTTGCAATACTTTTTGCCACAGTTTCCACAGTCAAGTCAGTAAGCCTGTTGAATGCTTGTCTGAATCTTTCCATTTTTTCTTCGTTGGGCACTGTGTCATCATTCACCAAGTTGTACACTCTTTGTTCTTCAAAACTGCGTAGTGCATCTTTGGTAAACTCTGAATACATCAATGGACGCAGTGTGATTGTCATGTTTTCCAATTTAATTGTGTCTGCATACGTGGCTGACATCAAAGGTGCTATTACAGAATTTAAATCGATTGTGAAATCTTTTTCATCTCCTGTGTTGGGTACTTTAACTGTGATTGTCATGTTTGCACCGTATGTGGCAATTCTTATTGCCATGATCAATGCATCAACATCTAAACTTGGCATGTACCAAGGCTGTTTGATTTGTGGCACACAACTTTTAATTACATCTGCTGTGGCTGTGCCGTTCATTAAACTGTCTGGTGTTTTTAAAAGTAATTCATCTTTGGCTGTGAGTGGATAGATTGCCACCTCGCCTGATTCAGGTAAATCCAATGATCCTGGTGGATAGTATTTTCCACCGCTCGGTAAACGAACGTGTAGTTTAGGTTGTCTAAAATACTTCTGTAACGGATTACTGGTATTTTGTCCTGTTGTTTGTTCTGTCATTTTTTCTCCTATAAATACACACACAAAGGAATGCATTCAAATAATATAGTAGTATTTACTACTACTCATTAAGTGCGTATATAATTATGGCAGAAGTAGACGATCTATTGAAATATCTGAAAGAATTAGACGGACGGACTCAACTAGGGCCAGCCTCAGAAGCCACAATGAAACGCCTTGCCGATGCTTTAACAGGCAAATCATCATCTTCAGCACCAAAAACTCCTGTAGAAAAAAAGGAACAAAAAGCAAAAGAAGAAAATACCAAACAGATTGAAGACGTAACTGACCAATTGGCTGAATGGGAACTGGAGTTGAGAAAAAACGAAAGAGGCATGTACTCTTTGTGGACAGGTACAAAAATGTTCTCCAGTCAATTAATGAGTGGCTCAATGTCTGTGGAACAGTTTGCATCGACCTTAACCACTATGGCAGACATATCAGGAAACAAGTTTATGTACATCCTGATGAAAAGTGTGGAACAACTTGCAAAATTGATAGACACACAGGTGGACAATTTTAAACAACTATCAGAAGTTGGTATACAATTTAGTGATGGTTTATTCACCACAAGAGAATTGGCACTGAGAGCATCATTGTCATTGGACGCATTTTCAAACGCACTAGGCAAAAGTGCAGACACACTTGCACTGTTGGGCGGAAGTGTAAGAGGTGGTACAGAACGTTTCACCGACATCAGTAGATTGCTTCAAGGAGAATTTAGATCCACAGCCAACGGTCTAGGAATGACTTTTGAAGAAACAACAGATCTTCTTACAGATTATTTAGAAATACAAACGTCAATAGGTAGAGCACAAACCATGACCAATAGAGAATTGAATGCTGGTGCTCAAGACTTCATAATGAATTTAGATCAACTTTCATCCATCACAGGTAAACAGAGAAAACAAATTGCTGATGCCGTTAAAGCAGACATGATGGAAAAACGTATTAAGGGTATTATACAGTCGCTTGAGTCTAGTATGGTTCCGGGAGTACAAGAAATATTAGGAAGTTTACAAGGTTTACCTCAGGCAACACAAGATGCATTTAAAGAATTAATAGGAACAGGCGGTGTACCTATATCAGATTTTGCAAAAAGTTTAGTAAGGTTGAATCCTCAGATTGCAACTTTTGCCAGACAGGTCAGTTTTGGAAATGGTTCTGTGGAACAATTTGAAGCAATCATCAGACAGACAGCAGGCATATCACAAAACTTGGGTAGTGGATTCCAAAGAACAGGAGCACTATTAAATGTGCTTGGCAATCAAACACTTGATGCAAATGTTGAGTTGTTTAACTTTACAAAATTTGGTGCACAAAGAAATGCGGTAGAGCAACAACAGGCAGAGGCAATCAAGGCAACATCAAATCAGATATTAGGATTCAAAGATGCATTCAAAGATATTCAAAACTTTGCGATCACAGTTCTTTTACCATTCCTTCAAGCATTTGGTTTTGCTTTAGGTGGTCTCGCAAAACTTGTAAACAGTATAATGGCTCCTCTGATGGCATCTGATGATGCACTTGTAAAATTTGTAGGTGGATTAGGTTCGGCGGCACTGGCATTAGGAGCACTTAAAATTGCTTCAATGGCACTAGGAGGAACATTTAAATTACTTGGCGGATTTATGAGCAAACTTCTTCCATCATTAGGTGGAGGCGGTGCGGCAGTAGGCGGAATGAAAGCATTAGGTTCGGCAGGTCCGGCAGTGGCAAAAGGCGGTGCGTTTGCTGGTTTAGGTATTGGTGCTCTGTTAGGTTTATCAGGTGTTGGTGCTGGTTTAGGTATTGCGGCAATTGGAAAAGGATTGCAAACATTCAACAATGTAGACGGCAAAAACTTGTCTGATGTTGCTGATGGAACCAAAAATTTAGTTTTAGCATTGGTTTCTGGTGTTGGTAACACAGGTAATTTGGCAAACGCTGTGTCTGGAATGAAAACTTATGCCAGAACTATGTCAGAAGCACTAGATGATCTTGACAAAGACAAATTATCATTGTATACTACAAAGTTAGAAGAGTTAGCAGGAGCATTTAGAGAAGTGAATACAAGCATGAGTGGAGCAATTACATCGTCCGGAAGAAGCAATCAAGATAAACTGGATGGAATAAGTACACTACTTGCAGAAATTAAACTAGTAATGGAAGACGTGGCAAACAGTAACAAAAACATTTCGAGAAAAACATCAAACTCGAACGTTTATAATACTTAGGAAAAATAATGAGTTGGAAAAGATATTTTACACAGGTCCCAGTTGGTACAGATGTCACAGGCAATGCATCAGCAATGGGTTCAACGGTATCCGGTAGAGCGGGACCGGCAAGAACAAACTATTCATCATATCTACCTGATGTGTACACAGGTTCACCGAACAGGATTGAAAGATACGGACAATACAACACAATGGATTTAGATTCTGAAGTCAATGCGGCTTTGGATATACTTGCAGAATTTACCAGTCAACAGAATCCTAACAACAGCACAACATTTAAAATGGACTTCAAACAAAGAGCAACAAATTCAGAAGTACAAATTTTAAAACAATATCTACAACAATGGTGTAAAATGAATGACTTCAACAAAAGAATGTTTAAAATTTTACGTAATGTGTTCAAGTATGGTGATGCATTCTTTGTTAGAGATCCAGAAACTAAAAAATGGTTCCACGTTGACCCTGCAAAAGTAACAAAAATTATTGTAAACGAAAGTACAGGAAAAACTCCTGAACAGTACATCATAAAAGATATAAATTTTAATTTTAAAAACATGGTTGCAACAACTCCATATCAAACAACAGGAAATGTTACTGGTGGTGGTTCAGGATACTTAACAGGTGGAGCAAGAGGATACGTTGGTGCAAGTGGTCATGACTACGCAACATCATCAGGATCAAGATTTTCAACAGGCATGAAAGAGATTGCAGTTGATTCCGAACACGTGGTGCATTTAAGTTTGTCTGAAGGACTAGATAATAACTTTCCATTTGGGAATTCATTGTTAGAAGCAGTATTCAAAGTGTTTAAACAAAAAGAATTACTAGAAGACGCCATTATTATATACAGAACACAGAGAGCACCTGAAAGACGTGTGTTCTATATTGATGTAGGTAATATGCCAAGTCACCTTGCGATGCAATTTGTTGAAAGAGTTAAAACAGAAATACACCAAAGACGTATTCCAAGTGCAACGGGTGGTGGAACAAGTGTAATTGATTCAGCATACAATCCATTATCCACAAACGAAGATTACTTTTTTCCACAAACAGCAGAAGGTAGAGGTTCTAAAGTTGAAACATTGCCTGGTGGTACAAACCTAGGTGAGATTGATGACCTTAAATTCTTTACAAACAAATTGTTTAGAGGTTTAAGAATACCAAGTTCATACTTGCCAACAGGTGCAGATGACTCAAACAGTCAATACAATGATGGTAGAGTAGGAACAGCGTACATACAAGAATTAAGATTTAACAAATATTGTGAAAGACTGCAAAATTTAATTGTAGAAGAGTTCAACGTAGAGTTTAAAAAATACTTATTGGACAAAGGTATCAATATTGATACATCAATGTTTGACTTAAAAATGCAACAACCAATGAACTTTGCATCTTACAGACAAGCAGAATTAGATAATCAAAGAATATCAACATTTACACAGTTGTCAGCAGTGCCACACGTGAGCAAACGTTATGCATTGCAAAGATTCTTAGGTTTATCAGCAGAAGAATTGGCTGAAAACGAAAGACTGTGGAGAGAAGAAAATGATGAAAACCTTGGAGCAAGACCAACTGAAAGCACAGGCGAATTGAGAAGTGCTGGTATAAGTGGAGGAGGAATCCAAACAGACTTAGACAATGCAGATCAAGAAGCAGACACAGAAGAAGAACCAGCAGGAGGTGTATCACCATTGGGCGGTACTGGCACAGCAACACCAACACCTGACCAAACAGGCGGCACTGGCGGCACTGGTGGACAAACTCCGCCTACTACATAAATATTATCATGATATTAAGAGAGATATTTTATTTCGACAAAAACACATTGGAGTCAGGAGACAACAAAGGTTATTCTCCAAAGGATGACCAGTCAATTGTGTCTAAAGACGATACACGCAAAACAAGATTAACACTGAAGCAGATCAACAGAGCCAGAATGGCAGGCGAATTTCATCAAGAAGAGACAGAAAAAGAATTAGAATTCATCAGATCAATGTATTCTGCAGATAACCAAGCAGAGATTTAACCATGTCAACAGCATTTGTGCTAGGGAACGGCACAAGTAGGCAAGGAATTGCCTTAGAATCGTTGCGAGATTACGGCAAGATATATGCCTGTAATGCCGTGTTCCGTGAGTTTGATCCGGACTACTTGGTGGCAGTGGATGCCAAGATGATATTTGAGATCTGTAAAGCAAACTATCAGCACAAAGTACCAGTATGGACAAACGAAAATAGAGCATTCAAGAAGTTCAAAAACTTGAACTACTTTTCTCCACCCCTAGGATGGAGCTCAGGACCCACAGCACTGCACCTAGCCACTAAACACACACATACAAAGTTGTATTTGCTGGGTTGGGACTTTGTAGGCACCCGTGAAGGCAAGTTAAACAACCTATTTGCTGACACCCAGAACTACAAAAAAAGCACAGATGTTGCAACCTACCATGGTAATTGGATGCGTCAAAGTTGTATACTACTACAAAAGAATCCTTCAAAGAGATATATACGAGTAGTCAGAGATGGTAAATCGACGTTCAAGGCGCAAGATTTACACAAATACGCGAATTACAGTGAGATTACTGTTTCTGAGTTTAAGAACGCACACAACCTATCTTAAAAGGGCCGTTTTCTGCCCATTACCTACCGTTTTGGCTAATTAAAACTAAATAATATTTGACAGAACTATTAATCTTAAACTTACGGAGGAAAACAGATGTCAGAACAAAAAAATAAGTTCGAAGCAATGTTGGAAAAATTAGTGGCTGATGATAAATCAGGTGCTGAAGAGTTATTCCACGACATTGTTGTAGAAAAATCTAGAGAGATTTATGAAAATCTTCTTGATGGTGATTTAGAAGATGCTAAAGTTGAAGAAAAAACAGCAGAAGCAGACGCCAAAGAAGATAAAAAAGACGAAAAATCAGTAGAAGAAAAAGCAGATACTTCAGAAAAAGAAGAAGATGCTGTAGAAGAAAAAACTGATGCTTCTGAAAAAGAAGAAGAGGCTGTAGAAGAAAAAGCAGACGATTCAGAAAAAGCAGAAGATAAAGTTGATGAAGTTACTACTGACGAAGTAGGAATTATTCCTGCTGAACAAGAAATTTCGCAACAAGCACCCGAAGGAGATGCTACTGATGATATGATCGGTGACATTGAAGCGGACAAAGGCGAAGAAAACGGCGACGATGCTGACCATGACGGTGAAGATATGGAAGACAGAGTTGTTGATTTAGAAGATGCTATTGATGACCTTAAAGCAGAATTTGAAAAAATGATGTCTGATAAGGAAGAAGGCGACGATGATTCGGATGACTCTGAAGAAGAGAAAGAAGATGAAGCAGTTGTTGATCAATCAGCAGAGGGAGAAGTAGAAGTTGCTCCCGTACTTGGTGACCAACCAGCGGTTGAGTCTACAGAAGCACCAAAGACTGCAACAGAAGAAATTAGAGAGTATGTGAACAAAGTAAGTCCATCAACTACGGACGGTTCAGACAACTCAACAAAATCTCCAGTTGCTGGCAAAAATGACATGGGTGGATCTTCAAGCAATTTAGTACAAGGTGGTGAAGAAGCAGGTTCTAAAGCACCAGCGGCTAAAGAAGAAGATGCAGGCAATGTTAATAAACCAGGTGCAAAGGCTAAAATGACTGCGGCACCAAAGGCTCAGACTAAAGCAGATGACGATGGATCTGCGACAAAGTCAACATTGGGCAGTTAATAATTGTTAGGAAAAACTAGGATGTTATCATTACGTGAGACGTTGACCTTCGACCAAGCAAAAATAGTCGTTGAGTCCAAAGATGAAACAAACGGAAAGTCCCTTTATATGAAAGGGATTTGTATACAAGGTGGTGTTAAAAACGCCAACCAAAGAGTATACCCCGTGAGTGAGATCAGTAGGGCTGTCAGCACACTTAACGACCAAATTACCGGCGGATACTCAGTGTTGGGCGAAGTTGATCATCCTGAAGGACTTAACATTAATTTGGACAGAGTTAGCCATATGTTAACAGATATGTGGATGGACGGTCCGAACGGATACGGAAAATTAAAAGTATTACCGACCCCTATGGGAAAACTAGTTGAAACAATGCTGGAAAGCGGAGTTAAACTTGGTGTTTCTAGTAGGGGTTCAGGTAATGTTAAAGAAGACGGATCCGGACAGGTATCAGATTTTGAAATTATTACAGTAGATGTTGTTGCACAACCAAGTGCACCGGGAGCCTATCCAACTCCAATCTACGAACAGTTAATGAATTCTAAAGGTGGATATAAGGCGTTACAAACAGCAAGGGACACAAAGGCACAAAAATATCTAAAAGAGGCGTTGGTTAATATAATTAACGGACTCAAATAGTAGGAGAAAAATAAATGTTAGATGCACTGAAATCACTCTTCGAAAACAATGCAATATCTGAAGAGATCAGAGCTGAGATTGAAGCCGCTTGGAATACACGAGTGGAAGAAAATAAACACGCTGTAACATCAGAACTTCGTGAAGAATTTGCGAAAAAGTATGAGCATGACAAAGCACAGATGGTGGAAGCCGTTGATGCAATGGTAAATGAAAAGTTACAGGCGGAGATTGCTGAATTTGCCGAAGATCGTAAACAATTGGCTGAACAAAAAGCCAAGTATGCTATCAAGATGCAAGAAGATTCAGCGAATCTAAAAGGTTTTGTTTTTGAAAGACTTAAATCTGAAATCAACGAATTATACGCAGACCAAAAAGTTATGGCTGAGAATTTCACCAAACTTGAGGACTTCGTAGTTGATGCTCTATCTAAAGAAATCGCAGAGTTTAACGAAGACAAACAAGACGTCGCAGAGACGAAAGTACGTCTTATCAGAGAAGCAAAAGCACACTTTGAAAAAATAAGAACGAAGTTTATTACAAAGAGTGCAGAAGCAGTGACTACGATCGTTGAGAAAACATTGAAAAATGAAATTTCACAATTGAGAGAAGACATTGATGCGGCTCGTAAAAACGACTTTGGTCGCAGACTGTATGAATCTTACGCTCAAGAATACTCACAAAGTTTCTTGAACGAAAAAGGTGAAACAGCCAAACTTTTGAAAGTAGTTGATACAACAAAACTACAGGCAGAAGAAGCGAAAAAGAATGCTGAAGAGATGAAAGCGAAAGTTGAAGCCAAAGACGCTGAAATTGTATCGCTTAAAGAGTCAGCAGAGAGAGAAGCAGTAATTAACGACTTAATTAAGCCGTTGAATACAGAACAAAAAGATATAATGACAAATCTACTGGAGAGCGTGGAGACTGGAAAATTGGAAAAACAATTCGAAAAGTATATGCCAGCAGTAATTAATGGTAACACTCCAGCGAAAAAACAGGCATTGAGAGAAGGCACAGAAGTAACAGGCGACAAATTAGAAACAGTTAGTAAACCCGTGGGTCAATTCAACGGTAATATCGTTGATATAAAAAGACTTGCAGGAATATAAAACACATTAAGGAGAAAATAAATGTCAGAACTAACAGAAGCTCGCTGGCAGGATACAAAGACAGCATTACTAGAAGGACTTTCTGGTAACACGAAGTCTGTAATGGAAGTGACTCTAGAGAATACAAGATCGTATTTGAATGAGACTGCGACAGCAGGTGCCACTTCAGCAGGTAATGTTGCAACTTTGAACAGAGTTATCTTACCAGTAATCAGACGGGTTATGCCGACTGTGATTGCTAACGAATTGGTTGGAGTACAACCGATGACTGGCCCAGTTGGACAAATCCATACTCTAAGAGTGAGATACGCAGACTCTACAACTAACGGCGCGACAAACGTTGCCGCTGGTGAAGAGGCGTTATCACCATTCAAGATCGCAGAAGCATATTCTGGAAACGATGCCGATCCGGCAAAAGGTGGCGCAACAGCGGCACTTGAAGGATCTGCAGGTAACAGATTATCAATCCAAATCTTGAAACAAACAGTTGAAGCAAAAACTCGTAAGTTATCAGCAAGATGGACTTTTGAGTCAGCTCAAGATGCTCAAGCACAACAAGGTATTGACATCGAAGCAGAAGTAATGGCGGCATTAGCCCAAGAAATTACTGCTGAAATCGATCAAGAAGTACTTGGTTCGTTGAGAGCACTAGCGGCTGATGAAGAAACGTATGACCAATCTGCTGTTTCAGGAACTGCGACATTCGTAGGTGACGAGCATGCGGCTTTGGCTGTATTGATCAACAGAGTAGCGAATAAAATCGCTCAGCGTACAAGAAGAGGCGCAGGTAACTTTGCAGTGGTATCACCATTAGCATTGACTGTACTTCAATCAGCAACAACTTCAGCGTTCGCAAGAACAACTGAAGGTGCATTTGCGGCTCCAACTAATAACAAAATGGTTGGTACGTTAAATGGTGCTATGAAAGTGTACGTTGACACATACGCTTCAGACACAACAGGCGTGTTGGTAGGTTACAAAGGTGCATCTGAATCAGATGCGGCGGCGTTCTACTGCCCATACATTCCATTGATGTCTTCAGGCGTTGTACTTGATCCAGGTACATTCGAACCAGTAGTAAGTTTCATGACTAGATATGGTTATGTTGAGTTATCAAACACAGCATCATCTCTAGGTAATGCGGCAGACTACTTAGGTGAAGTGAACATGGCGGCGGCTGTATCTTTCAGTTAATAGATACAAAAGCAACAAATTTAAAAGGGCGGCTTTATGTCGCCCTTTTTTATTGACTGAATAATACCATTTAACATTTTTATATCCTTTTATCTTTTCATCACTCCAGTCTAAATAATATTATGACATGGTTAGTAATCTACTTTTATATCCAAGGAATTTGGATAGCAGGAGACTTTGTACGTGCAGATGGTTGGAGCAGTATTGCTTACAATACTAAAAAAGAATGTATTGAAAAAATGCATATTGCCAACGAAACCCTTCAAAATACAGAAGGATTTAATGACAGAGCAATAGCAGTTTGTCAAGACTATAAGCCAGGACCGTTTACAGAAACTCCAAAATTCTAGTTGACTGTTTACCAAAATTGTTGTATAATTTACATATGGATTTTATACAACCAATATTTGTAAACCAGACAGACAATATCGTGCAGGGCAAACTAGGATTAGACAATGCCAGTTTTCCATTAAAAGATATTAATGCACGTATTCAAAAAGACATTGATGTAGGAGTAAAAGAATTTTTACTTTTTGTCACTCCTAATATAAAAACAAATTCACCAGACTGGCAATTCCAAGGAGAAGTAGTCAATCATATTAAATCTAAATTTGGCAACAAAATTAGTTTAGCAGTTGATGTGTGTATGTGTTCCACAACAACTGATGGACATTGCTGTTTGATAGACAAACCTCAAACCACTCAATCACTTTTTATACAGTTAGGTAGAGTTTTAAAACAAGCAGGTGCTGACACACTAGCACCTAGTGATATGCAAAAAGACACAGTAAAAAATTTAAAGATAGAAACTAAAATGCCTATATTGGCTTACATAAAATTTAGGTCAAATTTTTTTAGTTCATTTAGAGATCTTGCAGACAGCACACCTGACTCAGAAAGATTTTATCAAATCAGTGTACAAGATGCATACAGTCCAAAAATAGTAGCAAATCAATATGACAAAGATGGTGCAGACTATCTTATGTTAAAACCAGGAATGACTTCTATTGATTTAATAAGCATGATAAAAGCAAACTCATACAAACCTGTTGGAGTATATCAAGTAAGTGACGAATATCTTGGATTGCCTACAGACAAACATTTACTAGAAACTTATCAAGTGTTTGAAAGAGTAGGTTGTGATTTCATGGTAACATATGGTGCAAGAAAATTAGTACAAATGGTTAGTAAATAAAATTATGCATGAAGAACTATTAAAAAAATTCAAAGATTTGCAAGATAGATTGCCCGTATGGCGTAAACAACATGGCATATTCCAAACAGATATCATGCGTATTGAAAAAAGTGCAGAAAAAATATATCACGAATATCTTGATGTGATGATCAAATACAGACAATCACGCAGACAACACCATGCTGACCAAGGTGCTGGACTGCTTCAAAAGGGCATTGACACTCTAAATAAGGTGTCAAAAATAGAGTTATTAACATCTCTCAGCAAAAGATAAATATCACTATATAAAACGTGCCGTACATGGTGTACGGACTTATGGGGACAACACCCCGTAGACCTAGAACGTCAAAGGAGAAAACAAATGGGAAGACCACTTAACAAAAGGCTGTTTACAACAGCGGCTGGCGGTGCAACTGCTGGTGCAACTGAAATAAAAGTAAACTTTCACAACGGTTCAGCCGTAGTAGAAGGTACAATCGTAAGACAAAAAGGTAGTAAAAAATTCGTATGTGCTGAGACAGGCGCGGCAGATACTGAAGTTACTTGCACACTAAAGACTGGTGTTTTACCAGCGGCTTTGTCAGCAGGTGAGATGACTATCTCTGTACAAGGTGCAGACAATGAAACTTATACTGTAAGTAAAATTGCAGGACGTAAGTTAACAGTGTCGGCTCCAAGTGCAACTGGTTCTAACGCATTAGACGGATTATCTCTAAAATGGGATTTTGCGGCGGCTAGTTCAGGTAAAGTAAAAGTTGAAGAGGCTGGTGACGATGACGTTGCTAACACAGATGACGACGACTTTACAGCAGATGCATAATGAAGACTTTTGTTGTGGGGGCAACCCCACAACATACTAACAGGATTTTATAGATGAGTAAATTTTTAGTAGTCAACGATGGTGATTACACATTAAAAGTACAACCAGGCGGAACAATTAATCTTGACGTTGGTCCAAACAACGGCGGAGGTTCTGTTAAAATTACTGGTGACTTGATAGTAGACGGTGACCAGACTACACTTAACACACAAGAACTTGATGTAGAAGATTCTATTATTAGAGTAAACAAAGGTGACACAACACCGGGTGGAGTTGCTTCTCCAGGTGCAGGTATAGAATTTTATAATGGACTAGGTGGCGGAGTTGCTAATGCTGGTGATGATTCCACAGCACCTATGTTTTTATTCACAAAAGATTTTGGTCATTCATATTGGGTACAGGGTGGTTCACAAATTCAAAATGGAACATTTATTTTAAGAAGCAAAAGTGCAAGTACAGATCTGTTAGGATTACGCACACACAATATTAACTCAGATACTGGAATTATTTTTGAACCAGGTGGGTTAGGAACGTTGCGTATTGTAAAAGTAAACTATGAAACTTTTCTTTCTAATGATAATGATATACCTAATAAAAAATATGTTGATGATGAAATAAATGCAATTACACTTGGCGCGGCTTTTCCTAGAATTGTACAAGGTGATTCAGAAATAAGAATTTATGACAACAGTGTGTCAGGTGTTGACACAATAATTGAAACAAAAATTGACGGTGTTATAAAACATTCTATAAGCAAAGATTATTTTGATGTATCTAGCACCACTATAAATTTAAATGAAGTAAGAATAGAAAACAATGAAATTTCAACAAATGCATCCAACGAGGATTTAGTATTATCAGCACCTGGTACGGGTAGTGTCAAGGTATCTGACAGCATGGTCATTAAAACAAGACCAAGTGTGCTTGATCCACTTGCAGACCCAGTATACAGCACAGAAGGTACTAAATTGTACGCTAAAGCGCCAGGTACGGGTGACTCAGGATTATTTTTTGTAAATACAACAGATAAAAGAGACGAATTGATCAGCAAACAACGTGCTTTGGTGTTCAGTCATATGTTTTAAGGAGCAAAGATGGCAATAAACAATGTAGTAATTACGCAAGGTAGCAACGCTCAAGTGTTTGCATCTGGTACTGTGCCTGCAGGAAAAACATACGGTGTATCAAATATGCTGATATGTAATAGTGCGGCAGAAGATCAAACAGGAGCCAATGACGCAACATTTAGAGTATTTGTTGTACCTAGTGGACAATCATTCAACGCAAACGCAAACATGATTATTAACGATGCACTGTTACCAGGGGCGGAAACGTTTATTTTGGACACAGAGAAATTAATGTTGACTGCTGGCGATACAGTGGTGGTTGAAAACACAGCAGTAAACAACGTAACTTTGATTGCAACAGTCAGTTACCTAGAGGTATAATGCGATATCTAAAAAGACAATCAACCAACAGTAGATTAATCGCTGGAAGAGGCGTTGTGTACGATCAGTACGAACAACTTATCATTCCAGGTACGGGTGCTATTTTAGTTCCTAAAGGTGATACAGCAAGTAGACCTAATCCTGCTGAAGTTGGTCAATTAAGATACAACACAGACACAAGAAGTTTTGAATACTATGAAGGTATTCCTAACGGTGGTAATGCTTGGAAACAAGCAAGATTTAGAGAACCTGTAACAGTAACAAAACAAAATTTAGGAAACGGTGATGATCAAGAAGTAAACTTCGGTCCACTGAATGCTAACGATGTAGATTTTTATTATCCAGCGGCTCCAGAACAAGTTTTAGTAATGGTAGAAAACGTTTTACAAATTCCAGACACAAACTATTCAATTGTGCAACAACCTTGTTACTACAACACAACAAACATTGGATTTGCAAGTAATTACAATGGTTATGCGGCAATAGTTGGAAGAGATAATTCACTTGTAAATTTTGTTACAAAAGGTTTTCATGCAGGACAAACGATCACTGTATCAGGTGCGTCTAATGGCGGAAACAATGGAACATTTACTATTGTAGATGTTGGAATAGATTTAAGTTTTCCTCTTACTCCATCTTTTCCATCGCAAGTAAGTTACATACAGATTCAAGAAACTTTAGTCACAGAATCAAATGGTTCTTCACCTAACACAATTACACTAGAAGGTTTAGACTCAAATAGTGCATCATATCAATCTACGATTACTATTAATGGAGTTGCTCAACCAACCTTTTATTTGAACTTTGGAACTCCAGTACCAACTGGAAAGCCAGTTAATGTGTTACACAACTTTGACAAATAAAGTCAAACAAAATTCAATAAATACATAAAAAGGAGAAACAATGGCTCACGTTGCAGGGCACGAAGTAGGACGTATATCGGGACCGTTATTAA